>ENA-OUQI01000318-OUQI01000318.1-human-gut-metagenome-genome-assembly--contig:-NODE-318-length-40068-cov-8.424687_pt1 | contig 40068 bp, 36 predicted proteins | sample MGYA00237953_ERZ548840 | MGnify/ENA primary metagenome ERZ548840 (study PRJEB26490, sample SAMN05194690) | human gut metagenome | biome: terrestrial biome; feature: human-associated habitat; material... | reverse complement strand
ATCAAACTTAGTATTTGATGGAAATTCAATTTCTTTATTCTGTAATTTTTCTTTTAAAATTGTTGGAAAATTTTCATATAATTCCTCTATTTCAGACATTTTTACCCCTTTTGTTTTACATCTTCTGTATATCTATATTGTCATACTAGCATAAAGAAATTGAAAAAACAATAAAATTGCTATTTAAATGGTAGTTTTTACACGTATTTTCAATGATTTACTACCATTTTATGCTTTTCTTTGTAAATTAATATGTAATTTTCAGCAATTCATATTTCTGTAAAACTTAATTTCTTTCATGACATCGTCTCCTGTTTCACATATAAGAAAACCGGATTCGATCAGATCAGTAAGACATCTTTGTTTTCTTTGCAATTTTTCATCTTCTCCTTCAACATAATATAAATAATATTTTGTAGCCATTGTTTTATCCCCTTTTGTCAACTACCCACCACCTAAAGGTGGTGGGCTTGTAACTGCCCAGTCGTACTAACGACTTACGTCTCCGACCTTTCACACCAATAGATATTGCTATCTAAAGTGGCGTTACATCATAGGGTGGTTGACAACACCCTTTGTAACAAAGTTTACTCTGTTACAACTGTATTAGGTACTTGGCTATCAACAAGATAGTTTATTCCCATACGATACAGATTCATAGCTCCTATACGGTCATCATTGGACTTATAGCCACAGTTTTTACAAGTAAACAAATGTATCTTCTTGTTACGGTTGGACTTTTCAGTATGTCCACAAACAGGACAACACTGGCTTGTATAATGAGGAGCTACCTTAATTACAGAAGACTGATTCTGCTTAGCCTTGTAAATTAGTTTCTGTTCTAAATCATAAAACGACCACGATACAGAAACATAACGGTCTTTAATTCTGACACGCTCTATAACATTACGAATACCCGACAAATCTTCTAATACAAAGAGTGTATGCTTTGGGTTGTTCTCAACGAGTGCCTTTGATACACAATGGTTAACATCTTGCATCCAACGGTTTTCTCGCTGACCGATCGCTTTTAATCTTCGCCTTGAAGATGGAGTTTGCCGCATTTGGAGTTTTTTACGGAGTTTGGAATAATTAGCACGTTTTTGTTTAATAGTCTTGCCGCTGACAAAACCTGACTTCCATAAGCATATGCCTGATCTACGGAAGCTGTTTCTCCGCTGTTTTTGTGAGAAACATTTGCAAGTTTCCCTTCATCATATGACCGAGGATTCCCACTCTAGTTTCCTAACTATGATTATAGGCTCTCAACTCACAATTTTCAATGGCTTCTTTTCCTTTACTCTTGACGGAGAAAAGGCATCTATGATAGTATAAAGTTTAGTTTCACAGATTACGGACCATTTGAAAGGGATAACGACTGTAGGGCACATTTTTTGTGCTCCTGTCGTTGTCCCTTTTTTGTGCACATATTAAAGAAAAGGAAGGAAAGAGACATGTATTTAATGATTGATAATTATGACTCATTTGTATATAATCTGAAAGCTTATTTTGAAGAGCTTGGAAAGGAAATTGCCGTCATCCGCTGTGACAAGATCACGCTGGAAGAGATTGAAGATATGCAGCCTTCCGGGATTATTCTCTCGCCAGGGCCAAAACGCCCGCAGGACGCGACGCTTTGCATCGATATTGTAGAAAAATTCCAAGAGAAAATACCGATACTTGGCGTCTGCTTAGGTCACCAGGTGCTAGGACTCTGCTCTGGTGCAACGGTGGAAAAAGGGATATTTCCGATCCATGGGAAAATCTCTGAGATTTCCAACAATGGGCTTCGTCTCTTCGCCGGTCTTCCGACGAAATTCAATGTAACAAGATATCATTCCCTCGTCGTAAATAAAGACACTATTTCCAATAACTACAGCATCGATGCCACAACCGCGGACGGTGTTGTCATGGGGATCTCTCATAAAACGCTTCCACTATACGGCGTACAGTTTCACCCGGAGGCAGTATGTACCGAATATGGACATGCACTTTTAAATAACTTTTGCAAAATCGCAGAGCAGCGAGGATAATGGAGGATTTTTTTCATGCAGAACACGAATACAATAATTAAAAAACTAGATATGTACATTCCGGCAGCTAAGATTTTTCAAGTACTGCCTTCCGAAGAAAATGCGATTTTTCTCGATTCTTCTCTTGTAAATGAGCTTGGTCACTATTCCATCATCGGCCGCAAACCTTATCTGAAGCTTGAAAAACGTGAAGATCGTTTTTATATTAATGATACAGAAGAAACCTCGATTTCTTTCGAAAATTATCTGAGATCTTATCTGGATAAACAGAAAACTGCGAATTCTTCCCACCTGCCACTTGCGTCAGGTGCACTTGGATATTTTTCTTACGAATATGGCCGTAGGCTCATGGGAATTCCATCTTCCCACAAAGACACAATCTCTATTCCAGATGCAGTACTCATATTTTACGATGCATTTATTATTGAAGATTGTCACAAAAAAGAGAGTTACCTCATTACCAATGGAATTACCGAACCTGCTGATATACTTTTAAAAAAATTGGAAGATGCCATTTTAAAAACAAGTGACAGTGAACCTGTAAAGCCTGTCAAAGAAAAATATCCGATCCAGGTTCATGCAAACTTTGAAAAAGAGGATTACAAAAAATCAATCAGCGATATGATCCACTACATTTACGAAGGAGACATTTATATCGCCAACATGACACAGCAACTGACGATTGAAAGCAAAAAAGCACCACAGGATGTATTTTACAATCTCCGTAAAAATAACCCTTCTCCCTTTGGCGGCTATTTGGATTTTGATCATTATCAGATTGTATGTGCTTCACCGGAGCGTTTTCTAAAACTCACTGACGGTCATGTAGAGACAAGACCGATCAAAGGGACCCGCAAAAGGGGAGAAACCGAAAAAGAGGATCTGCGTTTGCGAAAGGAACTGGAAAACTCTGAAAAAGATAAAAGTGAACTTCTTATGATTGTCGATCTGGAACGAAATGATCTGAATAAAATCTGCAGAAGTGGCAGCGTGAAAGTAACTGATTTATTTACCATCGAAGAATACGCAACAGTCTTTCATCTCGTATCCGGGATTGAAGGTGATCTGGCGGACGAGAAAAACTTTGCCGATCTTCTTATGGCGACATTTCCAGGTGGTTCTATTACTGGTGCACCAAAGTACCGCGCCATGGAAGTGATTGACGAACTGGAACATGGAAAGCGAAATCTTTACACCGGCTCGATTGGTTATCTTTCTCTGGATGGAAACTGTGATTTTAACATTGTCATCCGGACTGTCTTGCACGTGGACGGTCACTATCACTTAGGTGTCGGCGGCGGCATTACAGCGGAATCGGAGACAGAATTTGAATACGAAGAAACATTGCAGAAGGCAAAAGCTATCCTTGATGCCCTGCAGTAATATGGAAATGATAATACGAAAGGAAACTAACATGAATCTGCATATAGATGACGGAGTACAATTCGGACTGGGTGCCTTTGAGACGATCGCAGTGGAGAAAAACAAACCTGTTTTTCTTGAAAGACATTTACAAAGGCTTCAGCACGCAGCCGATGTATTTGATCTTGGAAATTTAGAAAACCGCCAGGTTACCGTAAATTCCATTGAAGATTATTTGAACAGTACTTATATTGAACATGGTGCACTGAAGATAATATTAACGAAAGAAAATGTCATTTTTTCTGACCGAAAATCACCTTATACAAGTGCTCATTATGAAAATGGTTTTACTTCCGCAATAAGTAGCATAAGACGAAACGAAACATCCCCCTTCACGTTTCATAAAACGTTAAATTATGGCGATAATATTTTAGAAAAAAGAGCTGCCATAAATGCTGGCATCAATGAGAAAATCTTTCTGAACACGAAGGGTCAGATCTGTGAAGGCACAGTGAGCAACATTTTCTTTGTAAAAGAAAAGAAACTCTATACGCCTACACTCTCCTGCGGCCTGCTACCGGGAATCCTTCGGGCATACATACTGGAAACTTATGATGTCAAAGAGACCATCCTTTATCCGGAAGATCTTGTGACATTTGATGAGTGCTTTCTGACGAATTCACTGATGGGGATTATGCCTCTTTTTCAGATTGAAAATGTGGCTTTTAAAGAACGAACGGTAACAAATCAGCTTCGTAAATCTTATCTGGAAATGTATGTCAACCACCCGGGGATGTAACCATAGGCATGCTGTACCGCATGTAGATGCTTTTGCATCCAGCGAATGAGTACATTTAAACATAAAAAAGCCTCCAATCCAAAGTTAGATTAGAGGAGGAAATTAATTTTCTGGTATTTTATGTGACATGCTCCCACCACTTAAATCCCTGATTTTGAAGCGGGGGTTTCTTGCTCAATGGCTTTACTGAGCCAAGTATCTACAAGCTATCCTCGCGTGCCCCGCGATTCTTTTACCCGGACACGGGCATGTTTTCTTATTATCCAATTGTCCGGATACGGACAGTTTATGCTGTCAACATCCTTCTTACCTCTTCACGGATGTTGATCGCTGCATTATGATCTCTGTCCATCTTATTTCCACACTCACAGTGATAGATATGCCTTTTCCAGATGAAGCTGGACATTTCCAGTGCCAGCGAATCTACTTCTTTCAGAAATGGATATTCCCTTTTATACATGGCCGGTGTGTTTTTTAACATTTTCTTTGTCTTTTCATACTCTCGAATCTTATCATCAAGCATCTGATTGTACAGAAAACGACAATAGCCAAATGTTTTGCCAAGAAGTATCTTCTGTTCTTCGGTCGGATAGATCCGGAAACGATATGCTATGTTCAATACTTTTTCTCTCCCTGGGTTTCAATGTATTGACGGATCACTTCTACTGGAGTGCCTGCTACTGGCACTTTTATAAGCATTGATAAATTTACTAAGTTCTGTTCTCGGCTGCGCACGGAACATTACATGCACATGATTAATGTCATGGTTCTATTATACCATAGACCGTACTATCGAACAAGTGTTCTTTTTGTTTTTATGCAATTCATCTCCAACCTGTAGAGGAGAATTCTTGCTATATTATGTTAAAAATTAATATCTTCAATCCTAATTCTCTTCCGCATAGAACACATTCTTATCCAGTGCCTTGTTCTGGTGTGCAACGATTGTTGTACATACAGCATCACCTGTGATATTAACGGCAGTTCTTGTCATATCCAGGATACGGTCGATACCCATGATCAGACCAATTGCCTCAACCGGAAGTCCGACAGAATTGAATACCATTGTCAGTGTTACCAGACCTACACTTGGCACACCGGCCGTACCGATGGATGCAAGTGTTGCAGTTCCGATTACAGTAATATAATCTGTCATACTTAAGTGAATTCCAAATGCCTGTGCGGCAAATACAACGGCTACCCCCTGCATGATCGAAGTACCATCCATATTGATGGTCGCTCCAAGAGGAATGGTGAAGGATGATATCTTCTTAGATACACCCACCTTCTTGGACAGGGTATCGATTGACAGCGGAATCGTTGCATTTGATGTTGCTGTTGAGAATGCGAAGGCCATAACCGGGAAGAACTTCTTGATAAATTTCAGAGGATTCAGTCCGGTAAATATCTTCAGTAATATCTGGTATACACCGAAACACTGGATTGCCAGTGCGATCAATACACCGATCATATATTTTGCCAGCGGTACAAATGCACTGAATCCGATGTTTGCAAATGTGCGGCTGATCAGGCAGAAGACACCAATTGGGGCAAGTGCCATGATCATCATCGTCATTTCCATCATGATATCGTTAAACTGGCTGAAGAAGTTCGCAACTGTCTCTGCACGTTCTCCTAATTTTGCAAGGATCACACCGATGATCAATGCAAATACGATGATCTGCAGCATCTCTCCGCTTGCAAGAGAATTAATCGGGTTATCCGGGATAATATTTAACAACGTGTCTGTCAATGAAGTAGCCTTCATAGTTTCTACAGATGCTGCATTGGTCTTGATCGTGCTCATGTCCAGTCCCACACCCGGATTGATCAAGTTTCCGACAGACAATGCTACGGTAACCGCAAGTGCTGTTGTTGCCAGATAAAAGATCAGTGTTCTTGCACCGACTGTGCCAAGCTTCTTCGTATCCCCGATCGACATACTTCCGCACACAAGCGAACAGAATACCAGTGGTACAACCAACATCTTCATCAGTTTGATAAAGCCTTGTCCGACCACGTACAGTACACCTTCTACGATAATGTCGTCTTTGATATGTCCACTTGGAACCGCATAACATAAAATAATTCCAAATACCGCTCCTGCAAGCAATGCAATAAAAATCTTCGTTGTAAGTCCTATTTTCTTCTTTTCCTTCTTCTGTGTCTCTCCCATATTAGTCCTCCGTTCTCTCATCCATATATTCTTTCAGTGAAGCTCTCCAGTCCGGCATCTCATATACATTGATGATACGAAGGATAAAATTATCCAGGACCGCATATGCTGGTCTTGCAGAAGAAAGATCCGATTCGCTGGTCACTACCGGGCGCAGAGTGATCCTCTTTCCTGCAAGTTTCAAAACTTCCTGCGCAAATTCATAACGATTACATACACCCTGACAGGTTGCATGGTACGTTCCGTATTCATTCGTTTTGATCAGATAAAGAATAATACGTGCCAGGTCTTTTGCACTGGTCGGAGAACCAAACTGATCTGATGCAATCAGAAGTTCATCCTTTGTATCTGCTGCATGAAGTATGCGGTTTACAAAATTATTGCCATTTCCATACACCCAATTACTGCGCAGGATGAAATGCTTGTGTGTAAATTCCTTTACATAATTCTCCCCTGCTCTCTTGGAACGTCCGTAAACGGTCTTCGGATTTGTGTCATCGAACTCCGTATATGGAGTATGCCGGATTCCGTCAAATACATCATCCGTGGATATCTGTACCATCTTGGCCCCTGTCTTTCTTGCCACAATACTTAAATTTCTTGCTCCCAGCGCATTCACACGGTATGCAAGCTCCGGTTCTTTTTCACAGAGATCTGTATCTGTGACTGCTGCACAGTTGATGATCACATCCGGACGGTTGATCACTCCGAAATTCAGCACCTCATCGGTGTCCGTAATGTCTAATTCTTCCTTATCTGTGTTAAACACTTCCATTTCTAATGGATCCAACACTTCATTGATGGCCGATCCGATCTGTCCGGATGCACCAACAATCCATAATTTTAACATATCTGCTTCCTCCTCATCTGCCGGGACCGGCTGACGCCAGTCTCTCTGCTTTCCTTTTAATATAGCTAGTATACACAAAAAAACCGTCGGTTTCAATTCTTAACCAACGGTCTCAAATCTACTCCTCTATGGTATTTTTTTCCACACATCGGTAATATCAGCGTTTTTACTGACCTCCTGCACCACTTTTGTGCTGCTTATATGTAGAATATCTTTCCCTTCATTCTGCATAAATACAAACACCGCAAACAGAATCATACAAATAAATGTACGGATTCCCAGGCTTCCCTGTTCTGCCTCTTCCTCACCATACAGTTCACTATAAGATGCCCTGTATCTGGGATGTATTGCCGGTATCCCGGATTCCTGATAGCTGTAACGTGTCTGTTCCAGAAGTTCTCTTCTTCGCTTTTCCGCTTCATTCACATGCGCTCACCTCTGAAACAATATATGAGATATCTGTTTCACTCATGTGCAAAACTTACTGCATACAGGCTCTTTTTCATGTTTTCTAAGAGTTTCTGCTTAACGATCTGCCAGTTCTTTTACGATGTCTTCCCATGTCAGACCTTTTTCTACCATCAGAACCATTGCATGATACAGGAAATCCGCGATCTCATATTTGACTTCTTCCGGATTCGGATTCTTTGCTGCAATCACAACTTCCGTTGCTTCTTCTCCAATTTTTTTCAGGATCTTATCAATTCCCTTATCAAACAGATAATTCGTGTAAGACCCCTCCTTTGGATTCTCTTTACGGTCTGCGATCGTGTCATATACCGATTCAAAGATCCGAAGCGGATTCGTCTCATCATAGTCAATTCCTACAAGCGGCTGGAAGAAGCAGGTCGGATTACCGGTATGGCATGCTGCTCCGATCTGATCTACTTTTGCAAGCAATGTATCCAGATCACAGTCAATCGTCAGGGATTTTACATACTGGAAATGACCGCTCGTCTCCCCCTTTACCCAGAGTTTCTGCCGGCTTCTGCTAAAATACGTCATCTTTCCTGTCTTGATCGTCTCATAGAAAGATTCCTCATTCATATATGCCAGCATCAGGATCTCCTGTGTCTTATAATGCTGGACGATGACAGGGATCAGGCCCTGATCATTGGTCTTAAACTGTGAGAACTCCATCATACTCTCAAAAGATGTCATCTTAATTCCTTCTTCCGTACACTTATCTTTGAATGCCACACAATCAATATCTGTACGGCTTACATATCTTCCCGAAAGCCCCCGGACACCCGGGCATTTCAAAATTTTAAATAACTCTGACTCTTCTTCCGTATCCGTAATGATCACACACGGTACATCTGTTACATTCATAATGGAATTCAGATCCAGTCTGTGCATAAAGACAATTTCACTGCTGTAATCCTGGATCAGATGCTGATGTTTGAACAATGCATCAAAATCATTTAATGATACCGCAAGCTTCTCTTTTCCGAATCTTTTTGCCGCATCCTCAATCAGTTTGACACTATCCGGCTTAGAGAAATTCAGCATTGCCCGTTTTGCACCTGTATACAGAATCTTCTTAATATCTTCCTGGCGTCTGATATTGCCGCCTGCGATCATCGGGATCCTGATCACACGATTGATCCGTTTCATCAATGTGATCGTTTCATCATGTTCTTCATCCGAATCTGAGAGATCCAGCACGATCAGTTCATCTGCACCGTGATCACTGTAATATTTTGCAAGTTCAATTACGTCTTTGGATACAACAGTCGGATCATCAATCCATCTGACCGCTTTCCCGTCTTTTATAAAAATGCAAGGTATTAATCTTTTATAACTCATGTCTGTCCGTCTCCTTTTAGAGGCTTCCCTTTGTGGTCCATGCCTCTTTTATCCTTGGCTCTTCCATTGTCGCCATATCAAGTGCTTTTCCGAACGCTTTAAACAGCGCCTCCGCCTTGTGATGATCGTTGATACCATCCAGAATCTTCAGGTGGATATTCATCATTGCGCTGTAAGAAACTGCGTAAAAGAATTCCCTTACCATCTCAGTATCCATCTCACCCATCTTATCTGACACAAACTCTGCATTATAATTCAGGTATGGTCTTCCGGAGAGATCCACCGCACAAAGTGCGAGTGTCTCATCCATTGGAAGCATAAAGTGGCCATAACGTTTGATTCCGGCTTTATCTCCTATTGCTTCCAGAATAGCCTGTCCAAGTACGATTCCCGTATCTTCGATGGTATGATGACTGTCCACTTCCAGATCCCCTTTCGCATGTACCGTCAGATCGAACAATCCGTGTCTTGCAAATCCATTCAACATATGATCAAAAAAACCGATTCCTGTATCAATCTCCGTCTTTCCGGTTCCATCCAGGTTCAGAGTTACCGTAATATCCGTCTCCTTTGTCGTTCTTGTCCTGGTGACTGTTCTGTTCATAGCTCCTCGCCTCCTTATTTTTCTGCTGTCTTCTACTCTTCGCCCTCAAAACGGACTTTGATAGAATTGGCATGTGCCGTCAGCTGCTCTGCCTCGGCAAATGCTTCAATATCTTTATGTATATTGCGTAATGCTTCTTCCGAATATCCGATGATACTTGATTTTTTAATGAAATCATCCACAGAAAGCGGTGAGAAAAATTTTGCTGTACCATTGGTTGGAAGAACATGGTTCGGTCCTGCAAAATAATCTCCCAGTGGTTCACTTGCGTATTCCCCGATAAATATGGCACCGGCATTCCTTACTTTTGTCATCACATCATATGGATTCTTTGTCTGGATCTCCAGATGTTCGGATGCAATCTCATTTGCAATATCAATCACATCATCCATCGTATCTGCGACCAGGATATAACCGTAGTTGTCCAGTGATTTCCGGATGATCTCACTTCTGGAAAGTTCTTTTAAGAAACCATCCACTTCATCCGATACTTTCCGGGCAAGTTCTTCAGATGTTGTGACCAGAATTGCAGATGCAAGTTCATCATGCTCTGCCTGTGAAAGAAGATCTGCTGCCACAAATCTTGGATTTGCCGTCTCATCTGCAATAACAAGAATCTCGCTTGGTCCGGCAATTGCATCAATGCTTACATAACCATAAACTGCTTTTTTCGCCAGAGCAACATATATATTTCCAGGTCCTACGATCTTATCGACTTTTGGAATGCTCTCTGTCCCGTATGCCAGAGCAGCAATCGCCTGCGCCCCGCCGACTTTATAGATGACATCCGCGCCGGCTTCATGTGCTGCAACCAGTGTGTTTGGTGTCACTTTTCCATCTTTTCCGGGCGGTGTGACCATCACGATCTCATCGACTCCTGCTACCTTTGCAGGTACAATGTTCATCAATACAGAAGATGGATATACCGCTTTTCCGCCCGGCACATATACACCGACTCTGTGAAGTGGTGTGACTTTCTGTCCCAGGATTGTTCCGTCCGGTTTGCTGTCGAACCAGCTGTACTGTCTCTGTTTTTCATGATACGTACGGATGTTCAGAAGAGCTTTGCGGATGATCTCCACCAGTTTTGGATCTACTTCTTTATATGCCTCTTCGATCTCCTCTTCTGTAACCTTAATATTGTCTGCAGTGATATCTGCATGATCAAATTTCTTCGTATATGCAAATACTGCCTGATCCTTTTCTTCTTTTACATGAGCGAGGATTTCCTGAACTCCCTGTTCGTACTGACCGTAATTATTCGGGCTTCTCTTCAGAAGATCCTCCAGTAAGTTCTCTTTTGCATCTTTTGTCAAACGCTGTATTCTCATAGCCTTAACCGCCATCCTCTCATTTTATTTTCTTTCTGTCTGTACAAGTATTATACCTGCTCCCGCAGTCTTGTCAGCAGGTCTTTGATCCTTGCGCTTTCCATACGCATACTGACTGGGTTCACGATCATCCTAGCAGACAACGGACATACTTCCTCCAACACTTCCAGACCATTTTCACGGAGGGTTGACCCTGTCTCTACAATATCCACGATCACTTCGGACAGTCCGACGATCGGTGCAAGTTCAATGGAACCATTTAACTTAATGATCTCTACAGTCTGATGCTTCGTGTTATAGAAATAATCTTTTGCAATATTCGGATATTTTGTTGCTACCCGGATCAGTTCATGATGCTGCAGAAGTGGTGCGGCATCTTTGTATCCGCATACACACATCTTACATTTTCCATATCCAAGATCCAGTACTTCATGTACCTTACGTCCTTCTTCCAGGATTGTATCTTTTCCAACGACTCCGATATCCGCTGCGCCATATTCTACATATGTCGGAACATCCGGTCCTTTTGCAAGAAAGAAACGGAGTTTTAATTCTTCATTGGTGAAAATCAGCTTCCTGGAATCTTTATCTTTCATCTCTTCACATGTAATCCCGATTTTCTCAAATAATTCTAATGTCTGTTTTGCCAGACGTCCTTTTCCCAGGGCAAATGTCAGGTATCTCATAATGTCTAACTCCTATCTGTACTATTCACGATCTTCTGCTCTCCGGTAACGAGATTGACCATTGTTACTTCTCCGGTCTCCTCGATATATACCAGACTTCCGGCATAATAATCATTTCCGTAACGGATATAATCTTCCAATCCACTGTTTTCATCCTTCTTCAGAAGTTCTGCATTCTTGGCTTTTCTACGGAAATCCTTCGCAAGGCGGATTGCTTCAAGCTGTCTTCCTTCCGCATATACGATGATCGTATTCTTTCTTGGATATACGATGCGGATCTTCTGACGGGTCAGTGCACTCACCAGTTCATCAATTACAATCGCAAAACCGATAGATGGTGATTTCTTACCGAACTTTTCGATCAGATGGTCATAACGTCCGCCCTTTACAACTGCATCCCCGGTTCCGTAAGTATAACCACGGAACACGATTCCTGTATAGTATCCATAGGTTCCTGTCATGCTCAGGTCAAAAGTGACAAATTTTTCCACTCCGTAATAGCGCAGGATGTGGTATATCTTCTCCAGGCGTCTGATTGCCATCACACCTTTGGAATTCGGCGCAAGGTTTTCCGCTTTTTCCAGGATATCAATTCCTCCGATCAGTTCATTCAATGCTGAAAATGCTTCTTTGGAGCTTCTCTTTGCCTGAATACTGTCCAGAAATTCTTCTACACCGAAGTAATTGCGGTTACCGATCAGTTCTCTTACCCTTTCTTCCGCCTCTTCATCCAGACTTGCGTCTTCGATCAGACTCTGGAAGAAATCAACATTACCGACACAGAGCTGGAATTCTTTCAGCCCGATCGTCAACATAGATTCAATCACCAGGGCAAGCATCTCTGCATCTGCCTCTACCGAATCATCCCCGACAAATTCTGCTCCCATCTGCGTCGTCTCTCTTAAGCGTCCCTGATAGCTGGAATGGTTCACAAATGTATTGCCTGTATAACACAGACGGATCGGAAGATTTTCATCTTTAAATAAAGTTGCCGATGCTCTTGCAATAGACGGGGTAATATCGGGTCTTAAGACAAGTGTATTGCCATCTTTGTCAAAAAATTTATACAGATCGTTGGCCGGTGTCGTTCCAATCTCCTCGCGGAACACATCAAAATATTCAATCGTCGGAGTCTGGATATCATGATATCCATATAAATGAAATACTTTTTTCAATCTGCTTTCCAACGCAAGTTTTTTTCCGCATTCTACGTTGTATATATCCCGTACTCCTTCCGGAGTGTGTAATTTTTTCTTCATATGTCCTCCAGGTAGTAATATTTTTCTTCCAGCACTTTAGTGTGCTACCATGTTAAAAAATCACTTTGCATTATACGCAGTTTCATCCGTTTTGTCAAGTTCATCACGAAGTTCCAGATCGAGATTCAAGGCATCCAGGTATGGAACATAACATCCATGGAAGAATTTCATAAAAAACCGTTCGTCCAGTTCATCAAAACGGAAGCTTTTTCTTCCTCCGTTCTGTGCACGCATCCAGAACCTGTACAGTTCCTCAAAACGCATATAATATAAGATATTTCTAGATGAATAATAAATCAGGACAAATGCAACCCCCTGCTGCTTTTCAAAATTCTTCATAAATTCCACCTGATGTTCATGAATATTCTGAAGCGGAAATGTCTCTGCCACACATTCCTTCGCATCAAAACACACCGGAATTCCCTGCACTGCGCCGATATAATCGATCGTACTGCGCTGATCAAAATAAGCCAGCGTGATCTGTCTGTGTTCTTTATCCATACGTACCGGCGTGATCGGGGTCGGGATCTTCTGCATAAGTGCCAGATTCTTTTCCAGATACCACTCATTGGTACGATTCACCATATCTTCTAATGTAGAACCTCTAAGGCCTCTTGAGTTCCATGTTCCCATGCCGTCTCCTTTATCAATTTCCAGAATGTCTCCGGAACTTTTGCGTAAAATGTCTTTTCAGAAAGATTCTCCAGTTCTCTTTTCATACCGGGCATTGTAAGCTGATAGGCATGCAATACCTGGTCTTTGATCTTCCATTCTTTTTTATAACGGTCATTCCATTTCTTAGAACCGTATTTATAATCTCCGAGAAGCGGATGTCCGGTGCCTGCCAGATGTGCACGAATCTGATGGGTACGTCCGGTGATCAGATGTACTTTCAGAAGCGTCATCTCCTGATTCCATGCGATTGGAAGATATTCCGTCTCGATCGGCAGGCCATTCGCCTCTTTTGAAGAAGTTCCATTTGAAAAACTGACGCGGTTCGTCTTCTCATCTTTCACAAGATATCCTCTGATATGTGCCGGTTCCGTGATCCTGCCTTTTACGATACAGAGATAATACTTTTTCAGCGTACGTTCTTTGAATAATTCTCCCATTTGCTGCAGGCCTGCAAGACTCTTTCCCGCAACGATCACCCCGCTGGTATTCCGGTCAAGACGGTTGCAGATGGACGGGCGGAAAGTCTGAAGATTCTCCTTTGTTAGCTGTCCGGATTCCAGAAGATATGCTGTCACATTCTCTACCACTGATACATCTGTCTCCTTCGCTTTCTGCGACAACATCCCCGACGGCTTGTTAATAAATATCACATTCTGATCTTCATAGATCACATCCAGCTTTACCGTATTCTTTATGTTTTCTTCTACTGTCTTTCCCGCCGCCTGGAATTTGGCAATTGTATCATCCGCCAGGAACAGTTTCACACTATCTCCCTTTCTCAGATGTTCATTTCCGGTCGCTTTCTTTCCGTTCAGCACAATATTCTTTTTACGCAGCATTTTATAAATAAAGCTTCCCGGCGCTTCGCTCAAATATTTGCGCAGCAGCTTATCCAGGCGCTGTCCCGCCTCATTGTCATGAATGATCAGTTCTTTCATATACTCTTCTACTCCCGCTAATCTTCTACATGGAAATGTTTAAGATGATCTTCCGGATCTTTTTTTCTCTCCGTAAAGATTCTTTCTGTTCTACTTCTGCCATATTATTCATGCCCTCCGCACGCGCTAAAAATGCAGTATAATCATGGAAAATCTTCACCGTCATCTTATCATAATGATTGTCTTTCAAAATGTCTTTGATATGACGGGCAAGTGCTGTCTCATCGGTCTTCGGATTGCTGGCATATCCGCAGACAATGTGTCCAGATACTACCACTGCATCCAGAGGCATGATCTTCTGTGAGCTGGTAATGATCATATCATATGCCTTCAGTATCAAAGATGCTTTTTCCTCCAGTTCCTGATATTTTGCTTCTTCAATACTCTTGTACGGTGCCATTGTGATAAATTCAACCAGCATCTTTGCTGCCGGAAGGCATCCGACTACTGCCACAACGGTAAGCAGATTCAGTCTGGATCCTGTCTGGATATATCCGGTCACAAAGATTGCGATCACGATTACAAATTCCACAACTGCTCCCAGAAGGTATTTCTGTTTTTTCGCCTTTATATATCCCGGCTGTCCTTTTTCTGTTTTCATATTGCCTGTCCTTTTCTTATTCTGTATTATTGATCTTCATCATTCCCCATACAAGCAGACGGTCCGGAAGGATCTTGGAAAGGATTCTAGATCCTTTCATAGCTGCTCCGTATACCGAAATGTTTCTTCCGTGTACACTGTCTGTAAGTGCCTGCGTTACCACTGCTTCCGGTTCGGCACAGAATGCTTCTTTTTTACTCACTGCAAGCATTCCGGCCCGGTCAAAGAATTCTGTATGTACCGGTCCCGGACACACCGCAGTTACCAGGATCCCCTGTTTCTTTAATTCTGCCGCCAGTCCCTGAGAGAAACGCAGCACATATGCTTTGGAGGCTGCATATACGCAGAAGCCCGGCTGTGCACAGAACGCAGCCGCCGAGGCAAGATTAATGATCCGGCTGCCTTTTGACAGATATGGCAGACAGATCCCTGTCATTTTAGTGAGTGCCGTGCAGTTCAAATCAACCATACCGCACTGCTCATTCAGATCTATGCTTGCAACTCTGCCGATCTTGCCATATCCCGCTGCATTCACAAGCATCCTTACATCCGCCTGCCGGTATTCCAGTTCTTTTTGTATTATTTCGAATATATAGTTTCTCTGCATATCCCCGTCGAAGATCCTGACCGGGATTTTTACCTGTTCCTGCAGACTTTTCAGACGATCCGTTCGTCTTGCCACAACCCATAATTCATCCAGATTCTTATATAGCCGTGGGATCTGAAGCACGAATTCTCTTCCCATTCCCGACGATGCTCCTGTAACGATCGCTATTTTCAACTTTAACACCTCTTTGCATCTGTATGTTGGTTTCTTTGTCTTGTTATTTCTTTTTATGCACATTCCGGATCGATTTCTTTTTCTGTCTGTTTCCCTGTGAAGAATGGTTTCCCTGCGAAACACGCTTTCTAGCATTTTCCTTTCTCGGACGTATCAGACAGTGTTTGTCAAATCCTACCAGATCCATCCGGTGTGCTTTCTTCAGTGCTTCCATGACCAGATCATAATTCTTTGGATCCCGATACTGGATCAGTGCTCTCTGCATTGCCTTTTCATGCGGATTTTTCGGCACATAGACCGGCTGCATTGTCCTTGGGTCCACTCCTGTATAATACATACATGTAGAGATCGTAGATGGTGTCGGATAGAAATCCTGCACCTGTTCCGGCATATATCCTAGATCCCGGATATGCTCCGCAAGCTCTACCGCATCTTGCATTCTGGAGCCCGGATGTGATGACATCAGATACGGAACCAGGTACTGGTCTTTGTGGATCTTCTGGTTCATCTTATTGTACTTTTTCACAAATTCCTGATATATACTGTTCTCTGGTTTTCCCATCAGTGTAAGAACATCATCCGATACATGCTCCGGTGCAACCTTTAACTGTCCGCTTACATGATAACGGCAGAGTTCCTCCAGAAATGCATCACTTTTATCCGCAACAACATAATCGAACCGGATTCCCGAACGGATGAATACCTTCTTCACTTTTGGAATGTCACGCAGTTCTTTCAGAAGTTTGATATAGTCTCTGTGATCTACTTTCAGATTCGGACACGGCTTCGGGAACAGGCACTGGCGGTTCTTACACACGCCACGTGTAAGCTGTTTTTCGCAGGATGGCTGGCGGAAGTTCGCCGTCGGACCTCCTACGTCGTGGATATAGCCTTTGAAGTCCTTTTCCTGCGTAATCATCTTCGCCTCATCTAACAGCGACTCGTGGCTTCTCACCTGCATGATCCTTCCCTGATGGAAGGTAAGTGCACAGAAGCTGCAGCCGCCAAAGCAGCCACGGTTGCTGATCAGACTGAACTTGACCTCTGAGATTGCAGGTACGCCGCCGTCCTTCTCATAAGAAGGATGGTAGGTCCGCATATAAGGCAGTCCGTAGACATCGTCCATTTCCCCTTCCGAAAGCGGAAGTGCCGGTGGATTCTGTACTACATACAGATGATCATTATATGGCTCTACCAGCCTTTTTCCAGCAAATGGATCGGTATTGCAATACTGTGTATAAAAGCTTCTTGCATACTCCAGCTTATCCTGCTTCATATCTTCGTATCCCGGAAGAATCTCCGCGTCATAGACACTGTCCAGACTCTTCGTCTTATAGACCGTTCCAGCGATAAATGTGATATCACTGACCGCAATACCGCTGTCCAGAGCTTCTGCGATCTCAATGATCGAATGTTCTCCCATTCCATAAGATATCAGATCTGCACCGGAATCCAGCAGGATCGAACGTTTTAATTTGTCTGACCAGTAATCATAATGTGCCAGTCGTCTGAGACTTGCCTCGATCCCTCCGAGAATGATCGGTGTCTTCTTATATACCTGACGGATCAGGTTACTGTATACAACCGCTGCGTAATCCGGACGCTTTCCCATCACGCCTCCCGGCGTATAAGCATCCGTTCTGCGGTGCTTTTTCGACACGGAATAATGATTCACCATCGAATCCATATTTCCCGCAGAAACAAGGAATCCCAGTCTCGGTTCTCCAAGGATCGTAATGCTGTTCTTATCTTTCCAGTCCGGCTGCGCAATGATACCGACTTTAAATCCATGCGCTTCCAAAAGTCTCGTAATGATCGCATGTCCGAAAGACGGATGGTCTACATAAGCATCTCCGGAAATATAGACAAAATCCAGCTGTTCCCATCCCCGTTCTTCCATATCCTTTTTGCAAATCGGTAAAAATTTATTTTCTGACATTCTCTATCTCCTCTTCTGTCAGCAGCCGGTATTCTCCGGGCTTCAAATTTTCATCCAGGCACAGGGTTCCCATGCGTTCTCGCTTCAGATAAGTAACTTCTTTACCCACTGCAAGGAACATCCTCTTCACCTGATGGAACTTTCCTTCATGGATCGTAAGGCGGATCTCAGATTCTTCCGCGCTCTTCATAATGTCAAGTTTTGCAGGTCTTGTCATCTCTTCTTCCTCTGCACCGATATCGATTCCTTCTGCGAACCGCTTTACATCCTCTTCTGTAACCATTCCATCTATTTTTGCATAATAGACTTTATCCACATGCTTTTTCGGTGCCAGCAGACGGTGTGCCAAATCTCCGTCATTGGTGATCAGAAGTAATCCTTCCGTATCTTTGTCCAATCGTCCGACCGGGAAGAGGTCCTTTCGCTTCTTCTCTTTGATCAGATCGATCACCGTAGTATCTCTCCGGTCTTCAGTTGCCGATACCACGCCGGCCGGTTTATTCAGCATATAATATTCATACGATACATAAGATATGTTCCGGCCACTAATCGTCACTTCATCACAAGTCTCATCAATCTTTGTATCTGCTGTTTTTACCACTGTCCCGTTAACTGCTGCTTTTCCCTGACGGATCTGTTTTTTTACCTCCTGGCGGGTTCCCACACCCATCTCTGCCAGATATTTATCCAGACGCATCATCTTAACACAGCCTCCATCCCGGCAGATATTTGTTCTTCAATGTACCATTGGATACCTTCCCCCATCCAAGCGGGAACCCATCCACACATACAAGATACCAGCCTTTTGCTTTTCTCTCCGTCAGATCGTCCACATCCAGTGTCTCCCCTTTCAGGTATCGTCTGACTCGTTCATCTTCACACGGGAGATCAATGATCTGTGCATATTCGTCTTTCTTCAGACACATAGCAAATGCCTGGCTTGGTTCAAAACGGTTCTTCTTCAGTTCTCCGAGTAACAGTCCGGTTCTTAAGAAACGGATTCCTCTCACATCCGGAAGTCCCTCCGGCATATAGTAAATGCGCTCACCATGAATATCCAGTCTGGAACCGTCCAGTTTCCAGGTTACCTGCTTCATAAACTCTTCCAGGTCGGCCGGAATCTTTCCCGCCTTCTTTTTTGTTTTCAGTTCCTTTGCAGGCAGTGGTTCACCCTTTTGCAGAAGGGCTACATAATGGCCTTCTCCTTTCATCTTATGTGGGAAAATGCGGACTGTCTTTTTCAGTTCCTCGTCTTTTTCCTCTGTCACTTCCGGTATTCCCGGACAGAATCCCTCATAACTTTCCATCGGAAGCACATGGAATTCAGGATATTCTTTCTTCAGATGTTCAATGATACGCTCATTTTCACCCGGGTCAAATGTACACGTCGAATATAGCATAAGGCCACCCGGCTTTAACATTCTTGCTGCCTGCAGAATGATATTCCGCTGCAGATTGCTGAAGAATTCCGGACCATGTTCCTCCCATGCTTTTACCATCTTTTTATCTTTCCGGAACATTCCCTCTCCGGAACACGGTGCATCAATCAGGATCTTGTCAAAATATTCCGTAAAATAATTCTCCAGACGTCCCGGTTCCTCACTCAAAACAAGGACGTTCCCGATTCCGAATACCTCTATATTCTTAAGCAGGCCCTTTGCCCTTGAGCTGCTGATATCGTTAGCGATCAGCACTCCCTCTCCCTGTAATTTTGCTCCTAATTCCGTCGCTTTTCCTCCCGGAGCTGCACATACATCCAAAACCTTGTCTCCCGGTTCTACCGGAAGGCGGTTCGCAGGTGTCATGGCACTTGGCTCCTGAAGATAATAAAGACCGGCAAAATAGTACGGATGCTTTGCAGGAGACACTTTGTCCCCGTCATAATAGAAACCATTTTCGATCCATGGAATTTTTTTAATCTCAAACGGACATATCTTTTCAAATTCTTTCACAGATATCTTACCTGTATTTACACGCATGCCATAGTATCTTGGTTCTTTATAGCAGGCAATATAGTCGTCGAACTCTTCTTGCAGAAGTGCCCGCATCTTCTCCTCAAATGCTGCTGGCAGTTCCATATATTTATCCTCCGTCATCTTTTTCTTGTTCTGACTGTCTTACTGTCGTCATTATGAATGTTGTTATTATTTCCTGTTATTTGCAGTTCTTAAGTACCAATTTCAGGAATTCCCAGCTTCTCTGCGTAGATGCAATATCCAGACGTTCATTATATGAATGAATATCCAGAACATCCGGTCCGCAAGATACACAATCCAGATCCGGCCGTTTTCCAAGGAAGATTCCGCACTCCAGTCCGCCATGGATAATGCATATCTCCGGTTCTTTTCCGTAGATTTCTTTATATGCTTCTATCATGACCGGACGGAGCTCTGACTTTGGTTTGTATTGCCATGCCTGATATGCACTGGAAATTGTTCCTGTTCCTCCGAACGCTTTTGTCACAGCATCGACTTCTTCCAATACCTGCTGCTTTCTGCTGTCCACGGCGCTTCTGATCAGGAAAGCAGCTTCCACACCGTTTTCTTTCATAGATACAACACCAAGATTTAAGGAAGTTTCTGTCGCGCCGGCAACCTTACGGCTGTATTCTTTTAATCCATTTGGGCTCGCCTTCAGATACCCTACTACTTTTTGCGTAGTATCTTTTGAGAACACTACTGTATCTGCATTTTTTTCTGTTTCTGTTTTTACTGTCAGACCAGGTTCTTCTCCCATGAATTCCGCATTCCATACATCCTCCATATTCCGGATCATGTCCAGTATCTGTTCGGTATCTTCCGGTGCTGCTACGAGAGATGCATGTGCTTCCATTGCGATCACGTTGTCTTTAGAGCCGCCATAAATCTCACTTAAGCGGTAACTCTTTTCTTCTGCAATGTGATACAACAGACGTGCCATCATCTTATTTGCATTGCCACGCTGTCTGTGGATTTCTTCTCCGGAATGTCCTCCAAGAAGTCCCTGGATGGTAATCTTGATCTCATCACCGGATGCCGTCTCTTTTTCTACCGGGATCAGTCCCTGATAGCGGACTCCGCCCGCACATCCAACCGTCAGGGTCTTCTCTTCTTCCGAATCCAGATTGATGAGTTTTTTCCCTTTTAGTACAGTCAGGTCGATAGCTTCCGCACCTTCCATTCCAAGTTCTTCGTCCACGGTAAATACTGCCTCAATTGGCGGATGTGGAATCTCTCTGCTATCCAGCAGTGCAAGTGCCATTGCGACAGCAACTCCGTCATCTCCCCCAAGAGTGGTATCTTTTGCCTTTAAAAATCCATCTTCCACATACAATTCCAATCCGTCATTTTCAAAATCATGTGTGGATTCCGATGTCTTTTCACATACCATATCCATATGCCCCTGCAAGATTACAGGTTCGCTTTCCTCATATCCGGGTGTTCCTGGCTGAAATATGATTACATTATTCACTTCGTCCTGGATCACTTTCAAGTCTCTTTCTTTTGCAAATGCGACCAGATAATCACTGATGCGCTTTGTATCGCGGCTTCCTCTCGGGATTGCACTTATTTCTTCAAAAAAACGAAAGACTTCTTTCGGTTCTAATTCATTTAATACTGCCATTTTCCTACATTCCTCCTATGTTACACTGAATTACACTGATATCTATTATCTAACAGTCTTCATAAAAAATCAACCTTATCCATACAATGAATTAACAAGGTTCTCCGGGTGATCACATGTCCAGACATCCTTCCCTTACCATTCCGATATTGATTCTGTTTTTTAGCATGCTGTCATTTCCGCAGACAGTCTTTACCGGTGCCAGTTACGGACTTGTTCTGTGGTTTCGGCATGTCCTTCCCACATTGCTTCCTTATATGATACTGATCAATGTTCTGATCTGCACACCTGCACTTCACTGGATCTGCCGTATCACATCCACTTTTTTATGTCCGCTTCTCGGCACCTCTTATTATGGCACATTCGCAGTACTCACCGGATTCTTATGTGGATATCCGATGGGTGCGAAGACCACCTCTGATCTTCTGAATGTCAATAAAATCTCGCGTTCGGAAGCCTCTTACCTTTTATCTTTCTGCAACAATACAAGCCCTGCTTTTATCTTAAGCTATGTAGTGGCCCAAAATATGAAGGAACGTAATCTTTGCATTCCTTTTTTCCTGATTCTTACATTTACACCGCTTATGTTGAGTTTTATCTTCCGCCTCTTCTACCGCCTGCCAGAATCCTCTTGTTCCTTTCCACAGGTAACACCCGGTTCTTTCTCCAATCCATCTGAGAGTATCTCTGACAGCTTTCTTGACCGTTGTATCTTGAATGCATTCGAATCCGTCACAAAAGTCGGAGGATATATGATGATGTTCTCTGTCCTGATACAACTGCTTGCTTCGGTTCTTCCAAACACTACCTTTTCGCTTCTTCTGTATTCCAGTCTGGAGATCAGCACCGGAATCAGACTGCTCTTTTCATCTGCGTTATATACAACTGAGAAGATTATCCTCTGCGCTTTTCTGACCTCTTTCGGCGGATGGTGTTGCATCGCCCAAACATATTCCATGATCTCCAGCAGCCAATTACCGATTCTTCCCTATATAACAGCAAAACTGGTCACCGCATTGGTAACCAGTCTTCTTATCTCCGCTTACATATATGCTATTTGATTGTATCTTAATCCAATGTATCGTCTTCCTGAATATCATAATCAGAAATCGGCATATCATCCGGATATGAATTTCCATCATCCAGATAATCATCCTGTCCGTAAGTATCCTGCTCATAAGTATCCTGCGGATATTCTTCTGCCGGATATTGATCCTGCGGATACTCCTGCTGTACATTCTGTTCTGTCTCCGGCGGAACATCAAGCTCTGCTCTGTTGTTACGTACCATGTCGTAACATTCCTGAAGAGAATTTACAAGACTGTCATACTTCGATGTATATGTATCCAGTGTGCGTCCGATCGCACTCTCGGCCTGAGAAAGGAGATCATCTGTATAATGAATGGCTCCGACACGGATCTGGTTTGCATCGTTCGTTGCATTGTCCAGTATCTGCTGTGCCTGTGCAGTTGCTGCGGTTACGATCTCGTTTGCCTGTGCATATGCCTGCTGCATAATCTCATGCTCACTTACCAGCTCATTTGTCTGAATCTGTGCTTCCTGGATCATGCCGTCTGCTTTTGCCTGTGCATCAGCCAGAATCGCATCCTTGTTCGCAATGATCTTCTGGTAACGCTTGATCTCATCCGGTGTTTTCATACGAAGCTCTCTTAACAGTTCGTCCATCTGATCTTTATTTACAATTATTTTTGTTGTCGACAACGGCTGAAATTTACAGCTGTCGATATACTCTTCAATTTCCTCTATGATCTGCTCAATACGGCTGCTCATAATATTTACACTCTCCTTCTATGTTTCATTTTCTCCCAGACTTTCTGCTCTATGTATTCCGGCACAAATTGGGATATATCTCCTCCGAAAGCCGCTACTTCTTTCACTGTAGTAGAGCTTAAATATGAATACTGCAGATTCGTTGTCAGAAAAACTGTCTCAACATCCGACGCAAGCTTATGATTTGTCTGCGCCATCTGTAACTCATATTCAAAATCGGTGATTGCCCGCAGTCCCCTTATTACAATCTTCGCATTCAGCTTATGGGCAAAATCCACCAGCAGTCCTTCAAATGGAATAATCTTAACATTTGCTATGTCTTTCGTTACATCCTCTAACATTTTAACACGTTCTTCTACGGAAAACAACGGGGTTTTTGCTTTATTATTCAACACTCCGACTGTCAGTTCATCCACCATTCCGGCAGATCTTCTGATGATATCCAGATGTCCGTATGTAACCGGGTCAAAGCTTCCCGGATAGATTCCAGTTAACATATTTCTTTCCTTCCCGCAGGTTCCAAAAATACATGCTTGTTTGTTTTATATTCTTTTTCTTTGATGATGTGATATCCGAGATCTTCCGCGTAATCAAATTCTGTCTCTTTGGAAGCTTCTACAATGATGATTCCTTCCTCTGACAAAAGCGATGATTCCGCAAGATAAGTCAGCACACTTTTTTCTAATTCATGATTATACGGTGGATCCATAAATATATAATCGAACTGCTTTTCTCCCTCTAATTTATAGAGAGCTGTCATCACATCCATCTGCATGGTCATCCCTTTTCTTTCAAAATGTGTCTTCTGAAGGTTCTCTTTGACACATGCCATAGCTTTTGGATTTTTCTCTACAAATACAGATTCCATTGCTCCCCTGCTCAGAGCTTCAATCCCGATTCCGCCGCTTCCGGCAAACAGATCCAGAAAGATGCTGTCATATAAATATGGAGCGATCATGTTAAACAATGTCTCCTTGATCCTGTCTGTCGTCGGTCTGGTATCCATGCCTTCTAACGTCTTTAACTGTGTTCTTCTTGCACTTCCGGCAATGACTCTCATATTCTATCCCCTCTCTTTCCTGTCTGTTCCAAGCTTTCTGTAACGGTTCATACAGGCATAAATCTCCTGTATACGCGGTCTTGCAAGATTGCCCGGTACAATGTTTCCTTCACACATTCCGGCCGGTCCCCTTTTATCCAACAGCTTCTCCGCCTGTTCCACAGCCTGTCCAAGCGTCTTCTTCCCATCAAATATCTCCTCTTCCAGAAAGCGCACAATCTGCCCCAGCGTATTCAACTGTTCAATGTCCACGAGCTGTTCCACATACCGCAGATCGATCGTCTCATGACCGATCATGACTGCATCACGCCCCATTGTTTTCAATTTTACTCTGCCTTTCTGTCGAATACCCGGATTTCTGCGTACTTTCCGGTCATAGGATGGCTCTTTTGGCTTTTCTTCCGGGAACTTCAACGCCGGATAGTCTGCAGCTGCTTTCTTTGCAAGTTCCGTAATTTCTTTCGGAACATACTTATCCATCTGAACGATCTGATCCGCAATCTGGAAATAGGATCCGGAACTTCCCGCTACCAGCACGGTCGATATTCCATATTCCCGATAAAGCTCCCTCACTCGCTCAATAAATGGTGTGATCGGCTCCATATCACGGTGGATCACCTGCTGCATCAGTTCATCCCTGACCATAAAGTTCGTTGCACTTGTATCTTCATCAATCAGGAACACCTGCGTTCCCGCTTCCATGCTTTCTATGACATTTGCCGCCTGTGATGTACTTCCGCTCGCATCTTCTGTATCGAACGCATAAGTATCTTTTCCATTTGGCAGATCATTGATAAACATGGAAATATCTGTATGCCGGATACTTCTTCCGTCTTCCGCACGGATCTTCATTGCTGTATCATCCGTGACCACATATTCTCTTCCGTCTCCCGCAACATGTGGATATACACCACTTTCTAATGCTTTCAAAAGTGTAGATTTGCCATGGTAGCCGCCACCTACAATCAAGGTAACCCCCTTTCGGATCCCCATTCCGGTAAGCATACCTTTATATGGAAGCTTCATAGTAATTCTCATAGAATCCGGTGAAGCAAACGGTACCGCATCCTTCATCGGTCTCTGGGAAACCCCCGATTCTCTCGGAAGTATAGATCCGTCAGCAACAAATGCGACCAGTCCTTCTTTTTTCAACTGTTCACGGATATATTCCTGATCCACGGAAAGTTCTGCTGCCTGCTTTACTGCATTGCGGTCCATATTTTTATAATATAATGCTTTTTCCACACATGCCGGGAGATATTGATAAAGAATTTTAACCAGCTCTCCTGCCTGTATCGTACGTCCTCTTGCCGGAAATCCGACTTCAAAGCGGACAGTCACATCCCCTGTCTTTTCATCTATCTCACACGCCGTACGTTCCAGCACTTCCTGACCACATCTCGTCACCTGAATAATTCCGCTTTTTCCGGAACCATGTGCCTGAAACGAATGCCGTTCCAGCTGCTTTGCAAAATTTCGCAGCAGATAATCTGCCACCGCCGTTTTTTTATGTTTGCTGTCATATAGTTCTTTCGGAATCCGTACTGCTCTTCCGGCCACCTGTATATGTAACCTGGACGGTGCTGCAAACGGATCTCCCTGTACATGATCAATTCCCAGTATATATGTTCCAAACTGGTATACGCCTCTTGTATCCTTATATGCCGGATATCCCCTGTGATCAATGCGTTCCAATATCTGTTTTAAATCTTCTGATGTCTTCATATTTTTGTAACTGCTACTATTCCTTTTTATTTTCTTCTCTTTCTTTTAGAAGTCTGCTTTTGCGTTTTTTCTGCACTCTACAGATCCACAATCCTTGCTCTGTGATGAATCGCCGGAAGATATTTCTGAAGCAGATCTTTTGTCTTGAATTTCAAATGGCTGGTATTGATCCCCGGATTGCATCCGAACCATTCTGCCTCTGCAACTTCCTTATCTATGATCACCTGCACATAATCATCTTCATCCGTCAGAAGTCCCGCAACACTTGCAGATCCCGGTGTTGTACCAAGATGTTCCAGCATCTTCTCCGGTGGTGCGAATGACATATGGGATACGCCCAGCTTCTTACTGAAAGAAGACGTGTCAAACGCTTTATCGGCCGGCATCACCAGCAAGAAGAATGTCGTCTTCTTCTGATTACATAGGAACACATTCTTCCGTATCTCCGTTCCGATCGCCTTGTCTACTTCCGCACATTCTTCCATAGAAGATGCCGGATCATTGTCTACCTGTTCATATGGGATTTTTAATTTTTCCAATGTATCGTAGAATTTACGCTCTAACGGCATTCTCTCGTCTGCCGGTGCTTTTGTCCTTATTTCACTGATATACATAACACTAAACCTCCGTTTCTGATACTTATGCTTGTTAACATTATATCGAATCTACTCAGCGATTGCAATTTTTACATTACAAATTTATTTCTTATAAATTTCTGTTTTTTTCATTTTATGCTATACTATAATTGATGTTGTCGGGGGATCTCTGCCTCTGACACCTTTATATCTAAAAAGTCACAAGGAGAAAAAGTCATGAAATACGTATTAGCCTCAGCTTCTCCCAGACGGCAGGAGCTGCTTACCCAGGCAGGATTTTCTTTTGATGTTATCCCGTCTGCAGTTAAAGAAAAGATTACAAAAGATATTCCATCCGATGTCGTGATGGAACTGGCATATCAAAAAGCTCTTGATGTATACGAATCACGGATAAAAGATAATCCTGCATATCAGACAGAAGACTGTATCGTGATCGGTGCCGACACCATTGTATCTTATCGCGGTGAGATTCTCGGAAAACCGGCTGATAACGAGGAAGCCTTTGATATGCTTTCCATGCTCGCGGACCGCACACATCAAGTCTATACCGGAGTCACATTCGCAGGACATATCAGCGGGAAGCAGATCCTACATACATTTTACGAAAAAACGGATGTTACATTTTATCCAGTCACAAAAGAGGATCTTCATACTTATGTTGACAGCGGTGATTCTCTTGACAAAGCCGGCGCTTACGGCATCCAGGGCGCATTTGCCATCCACGTAAAAGGGATCGAAGGTGATTATAATAATGTAGTCGGCCTTCCGATCGCACGACTCTACCATGAACTTGATTCCATTTTGCCAAAGGAGAAGATACATTATGCATTCTAGCCGGAATAAACAGAAATACGAAAAATCCGCACTCCGTATCTCCATCACAGGAAGTACGATTTTCGTAATCCTGGAGATCGTTATGGCGGTCATCACAAGGTCGCAGGCCGTCCTTCTGGACAGTGTCTATGACGGCGTCGAGATTCTGATGGTATTCGTGTCACTTTCACTGGTTCCGCTGATGTACAAGCCGTCCAGCGAAAGCCACCCATTTGGTTACCAGCAGATTGAATCCTTATTTGTTGTTGTAAAAGGTGCGATCATGATTGCTGTTACCGTCGGACTGATCATTAACAACATCCAGATCATCTTCCACGGCGGCCAGCATGTCAACTTTTCCATGGTTGCGTATTTTGAAATGAGTGCCACCTTAGTCAGTATTGCTGTGATCTTCCTGCTTCGCAGGATGAACAGTAAACTGACTTCACCGATCGTGATCATGGAGATCCAGGAATGGCAGATCGACTCTGTTGCATCATTTGGTATGTGCATCGCATTCTTTCTGCCGCAGATCATAACCGGAGAATGGTTTCAGCCGTTGATTCCTTATCTTGACCCGGCACTGGCAATCATTCTGTCACTTTTCATGCTTCCGGTTCCGGTAAAAACCGTGATTACGGGACTTAGGGATCTGTTCTTACTCCCACCGGAAGAAGAAACGGTTCAGGAAATCAAAGATATCGTATCTCCGATCCTTGCTACATACGGGGACACAAAATTATATTATGATATCCTGCGTACCGGACGGAAATTATGGATCAGCGTGTATATCACCATGAACCGTGATATGATTTCTATTTCCAAATTCAAATCTGTGCAGAAAGAGATTATCCAGGCGCTTTCAAAAGAATATCAGGATTTTTATTTTGAACTACTTCCGGACATTGAATACAACGGGGATACAGAGGTTCCCGAGCCCGTTCCTGATGAAGAAGAAGTATAATACGTAAGAGGCTGCCAGCATAATTGCCGGCAGCCTCTTTTTAAAGGTAGTTTTATGAATCAAAATTGTGGTATTGTCTGAATTAGTATTTTGCAGCTGCATCTTCGATAGACGCCCTCATGATCAACATCAACTCATCAATCTGTTTCTTTGTTACGATAAGTGGCGGGATCATACGGTTTACACTGTCTCCGATTGCTGTGATCAGTGCCATTCTGTCAAGGCATCCATGTTTTACCTCTACAGCGATCGGAATATCATATTCGCATCCGACCAGCAGTCCACGTCCTCTTGCTTCTTTCACATGCGGGAGTTTTGCAAGTTCCTGTTTCATGTATTCTCCCATTTCTTTTGCATTTTCACTTAAGTTATTATCAAGAATTTCTGTTACAGATGCAAGACCTGCCGCACATGTTACACAGTGTCCGCCATATGTAGAACCATGTGTTCCTGCCGTAAATTCTTTTGCTACTTTCTCTGTTGCACAGCATGCTGCTAATGGCATTCCGCCTCCGACTGCTTTTGCCATGGACACTGCATCTGGTTTCACGCCATATCCCATGTATGCCATCGGTGCTCCGGTACGTCCCCATCCTGTCTGAACCTCATCAAACAGGAGTAACATATCTTTTTCATCACATAATTTACGAAGTCCTTCAATGAATTCCTGTGTTGCAGGATGCACACCACCTTCACCCTGTACAGGCTCAATCATGATTGCGATCGTATTCTCTGTTACCTTAGATTTGAAATCTTCAAGGTTATTATATTCTGCATAATCGAATCCCGGAAGCATTGGTTTGAATCCCATCTGGATGGCATTGTCCGGCTGTCCTGTTGCAGACATTGCTCCGTATGTTCTTCCGTGGAAACCATGTTTTGCTGTAATGATGTGATATCTTTCCGGTCCAAAGTTATCCACACCGTATTTTCTTGCCATCTTGATCATGCACTCATTGGCTTCTGTTCCGGAGTTCTGATAAAAGATCTTATCCATCCCAATCGTATCACAGATCTTCTTAGCCAGTAATGCCTGTGGAATTGTGTATGGGTAGTTAAATGTATGCATGATATCATCTAACTGATCCTTGATTGCTGCAATGACTTTTGGATTTCTGTTACCACAGCTGTTAACGGCAACCCCACCGTAGAAATCAAGATATGCATTTCCCTCTTCATCATACAGATACATGCCCTCTGCTCTCTCTGCAATGAAATCATATCTTTCATAAGTCTCCACCATATACTTATTGACCATGTCCTTCAACTCTTGTGCTGTAAGTCCCGTATCCTTTAATCTCATAATAAAACTCCTCACTTTCATTCATTTTCGAATTTGTTGAATTATGATCTCGTTCGTTTTCCTATCCTTTTATCACTCTGTCATTAGAACGAAAAAAGGCACCACACCCAAACGGGTATGGCGCCTTTGCCTTTCAACGATTCACAGTATATACCTGTGTTTTTGAAACGTCAATATGTTTTTTGAAAATTTTTTTAAATATTTTTATCATGAACTTTTCCGACATACACAGGTATAAAAAATAGAGTGTCATACGACACTCTATTTCTGCACATATTAGTTATACTTACGTTTTCTAGCAGCTTCAGATTTCTTTTTGCGTCTTACGCTTGGTTTTTCGTAATGTTCTCTTTTACGAATTTCCTGCTGAATACCAGCCTTTGCACAGTTTCTTTTGAATCTGCGTAAAGCGCTATCTAACGATTCGTTTTCTTTAACGATTACATTTGACATAGTCTCACACCTAACCTCCCCTCCAGTCCTATATTGTGCATCATACGACTGTTCGGGTATTTTTATTGCACTACATATGATTATAACATATTTTTTTCTCACGTCAACAACTTTCTTCCACTTTGGAAAAAATTGCAAAATTTCGCGAATTGACAGTAAAATTTTATGCAAGCTGTCCTTCCAATGCTTCTTTTGCTGCCTTCAGGGCATCTTCTACACCTGCCGGATTCTTTCCACCGGCCTGTGCCATATTCGGACGTCCGCCACCGCCGCCGCCAACTAATTTGGCAACTGCTTTAATCAGATTGCCTGCATGCGCACCCTGTTTCATAGCTCCGTCTGTAGCTGTAGCCATCAGACTTACTTTTCCGTCATTGACAGAAGCAAGCAGGATCACACCTTCGCCAAGCTTCTCTTTTAGCTGGTCTCCAAGATCACGAAGACCATTCATATCTACACCTTCCAAATGAGCAGCAAGGAACTTCACGCCTTTTACTTCTTCTACCTGGTTCATCACATCACCCATGGCATCTTTTGCAAGTTTGCTCTTCAAGCTCTCTACTTCGCCCTTTAATACCTTATTTTCATTCATCAGATGAGAAACCTTCTCTTCGATGTTTTCCGGTGTTGCTTTCAGTAATTTTGCAGTCTCATGAAGCTTCTTCTCCTGAGCGCTGTAGTAATCCAGAAGTCCTTTGGATGTCAGGGCTTCAATACGGCGTACTCCGGCAGCCACACCTGTCTCGGACAGGATCTTAAATGCCATGATATTGCCTGTATTGCTTACATGTGTACCACCACAGAATTCGACAGAAAAATCACCCATACTTACAACACGTACAATGTCACCGTATTTTTCTCCGAACAGGGCAGCAGCTCCTGTCTTCTTCGCTTCTTCGATCGGCATATTTTTGATCACAACCGGAAGATTCTCCCGGATCTTCTCGTTCACAATATCTTCCACTTTCTGCAGTTCTTCTGCTGTCATGGCAGAGAAGTGTGTAAAGTCAAAACGCAGTCTCTGTGCATTGTTCAGAGACCCTGCCTGTTCTACATGATTTCCGAGTACCATGCGAAGAGCTTTCTGAAGCAGATGCGTTGCACTGTGATTGTTCTCAGCAAGTGCACGATTCTCTTTGTCAACTTTCAGCATTACCTTGTCACCGACTTTGACCATACCTTTTGTAACCTGTCCGATATGGCCGAATTTATCACCTGCAAGCTTCACAACATCTTCCACTACAAATTCGCCGTCTTCTGTACAGATCACGCCTTTATCAGCTTCCTGTCCACCCATCGTCGCATAGAACGGAGTCTTAGCAGTAATAATCGTTCCTTTATCTCCGTCTGTCAGTGCATCTACCACTTCTGTCTCACTTGTCATAGCTGTTACTTCAGATTCCACTTCCAGCTGGTCATATCCAACAAATTCAGAAGATAATTCTGCCTCTAGTTGGTCGTATACACTTGCATCTTTACCGCTGTAGTTATGTGTACCAAATGTTCCTTCGGATTTTGCACGTTGTTCTTTCTGTGCTTCTTCAAATCCTTTCTCATCATAAGTCAGGCCCTTCTCTTCCAGGATCTCACTTGTCAGGTCGATTGGGAATCCATAAGTATCATACAGCTTAAATGCATTCTTTCCGGAAAGAACCGTCTCTCCGTTCTTCTTCATCTCTTCTTCCATGTCTGCAAGAATAGAAAGTCCCTGGTCGATCGTCTTATTAAACTGTGCTTCTTCTTTTGCGATTACATTAAAGATAAAGTCTTTCTTTTCTTCCAGTTCCGGATATCCGTCTTTAGATCCGTCAATAACTGTCTGTGCCAGTTCTACAAGGAATGCTCCCTTGATTCCAAGAAGTCTTCCGTGACGACATGCGCGGCGGAGAAGACGTCTCAATACATATCCACGTCCGCTGTTTGATGGAAGGATACCGTCTGAGATCATAAATGTTACTGAACGGATGTGGTCTGTCAGTACTCGGATCGATGTATCTGTATTATCATCCTTCTGATACTCTACTCCTGCCATGTTACATACATGGTCTCTTAAAGCCTTTAATGTATCGATATCGAACATGGAATCAACATCCTGCACGATACATGCCAGACGTTCCAGTCCCATACCTGTATCGATGTTCTTCTGCTCTAATTCTGTATAGTTATTATGTCCGTCGTTGTCAAACTGTGTAAATACGTTGTTCCAGATCTCCATGTAACGGTCACATTCACATCCGACTGTACATCCTGGCTCTCCGCATCCATATTTTTCTCCACGGTCATAATATACTTCTGAACACGGTCCGCAAGGTCCTGCTCCATGCTCCCAGAAGTTATCTTCCTTTCCGAAACGGAAGATTCTCTCCTCCGGAATTCCAATCTCTTTATTCCAGATCTCGAAGGCCTCATCGTCATCCTGGTAAATGGATGGATATAATCTATCTGGATCCAGTCCCACTACTTCTGTAAGGAACTCCCATGTCCAGTGAATTGCTTCGTTTTTAAAATAGTCTCCAAATGAGAAGTTACCAAGCATTTCGAAAAATGTACCATGTCTGGCTGTCTTTCCTACGTTCTCGATATCTCCTGTACGGATACATTTCTGACAGGTGGTAACTCGTCTTCTCGGTGGTATCTCCTGTCCTGTAAAATATGGTTTCAATGGTGCCATACCAGAGTTGATCAGTAACAGACTCTTATCGTTATGAGGCACTAACGAGAAACTCTTCATTGCCAGATGTCCCTTACTTTCAAAAAACTCAAGAAACATTCTTCTTAATTCGTTTACGCCATACTTCTGCATAATTTCCTCCTGCTCTACATTCATGTATCTAATCAGTATAAATATTTTTATCAATACTAACTTTTAATTATAAAGAGAGACAGGCGTTTTGTCAATCTTTACGCCTGTCTCTTTTTTGGTCTCTTTTTTACTTATTTCAGCTCGATTTCACCGAGTTCTTTTGGCGGAAGCTGCTTGCTGGATGCTTTTACAAATTCTTTCACTTTCTTCTGTGCTTTTGGCACCGGGATGTTCGTTCCCGCACCGGCTACACATCCGCCCGGACAGCCCATTCCTTCGATCAGACATCCGTTCATTCTTCCGATCTTCGCCATAGAAAGAATCTTCTTACAATCCGCAAGACCTTCTGCATGCTCAATCTTTACTTCCACACCCGGATAGTATTCATTTACACATTTTTCAATTGCAGATGCCACGCCGCCTGCAACCGCATAGCCACGTCCCGCACCTGTTGCATTGTGGAAGGAGGACTCTGCCTCATATTCGGAAAGGTCGATTCCTTTCGCATCAAACATTCCCTGCAGTTCTTCAAATGTCACTACAAAATCAACATCACTTCTTACGGTTCTGCGCATCGCTTCCAGTTTCTTGGCCGCACATGGTCCGATGAATACTACTTTAGCATTCGGATGTTCTTTCTTGATCGTACGTGCAGTAGCGACCATAGGAGTCAGTTCCTGAGACACTTCATCGATCATATCCGGGAAATATTTCTTTGCCAGCATTGCCCATGACGGACAGCAGGATGTCAAAAGGAACGGTAATTCTCCTGTCGCAACCTTCTCTACATAATGATGTGCCTCCGCAACAGCTCCGATATCTGCACCAAGCGCCACTTCATACACCTGTGAAAATCCAAGTTCTTCCAGTGCTGCTTTTAAGTTTCTCGCATTGATATTATCTCCGAACTGTCCGGTAAATGCCGGTGCGATCTCAGCAATAATCTGCTCGCCTTCCGACAATGCTCTTGCAAGCTGGAAGATCTGGGATTTGTCTGAAATTGCTCCAAACGGACAGCTTACCATACACATACCACAGGATACGCATTTGTCCGGATTGACATAGGCGCGTCCCATTTTATCCGATTCAATTGCATTTACACCGCATGCTTTTGCACACGGACGCTCTTTTTTGGAAATTGCATCATATGGGCAGACACTCTTGCACTTTCCACATTTGATACATTTTTCCTGATCAATATGGGATTTGCCGTTTACCATGGAAATCGCACCCTTCGGACAGACTTCCATACAAGGATGTGCCAGACATCCTTTGCACATGTTGCTGACCTCATATCCTTTCGCTTCGCATCTCATGCATGCGGATGGAATCACCTGCATAAGCGGCGGTTCATAATACTTATCTGATATGTTACTTGCTTCCACCCCCGCTGTCAGATGTACCGGTTTGTCTTCCGGCCGGAGTGAAAGTCCCATTGCAAGTCTTACCTGTTCTCGTACAACTGCTCTTGCGCGGTAAACACTGTCACGGTACTGCTCTGTCTCATCATTCACCAGTGCATACGGGATTGCTTCCATATCATCGCACAGAGTATCTGCCTCTGCTTTGAAGCCAAGTGCTGCAACTTCTTCAAAAACTTTTCTTCTCAACCGTCTTACGGTTGTATTAATGCCTCTCATCATAGTTGGAGTTCCTCCTGTTTTTCCTTTGTCATTTTTATGACAGTCTATAGTTCTATTATAGACACTTGAGAAAATGTTATCAACTAATTTTGAAAATCAATTTAAAGCAGAATTATATTGTGTTCTTTGCAGGTTTTCCGCATCTGCTCCGGCCACAAACTTGCCTGTACTTCACCGACATGTGCGCGGTCGAGAAGCAGCATGCACAGTCTGGACTGTCCGATACCACCTCCGATGGTGTATGGAAGTTCGCCGTTTAACAGCATTTTGTGATATGGAAGATTCTTTCTCTCTTCGCAGCCGGCTTTTACAAGCTGCTCTTCCAGAGCTTTTTCATCTACACGGATACCCATGCTGGAGATCTCAAGTGCACAGTTCAGTGTCTCGAACCAGAACAAGATATCTCCGTTTAACTGCCAGTCATCGTAGTCCGGTGCACGTCCGTCGTGCGGTTCGCCGCTTGCGAGTTTATCACCGATCTTCATCAGGAATACACAGCCGTGTTCTTTTGTGATCAGGTTTTCTCTTTCCTTCGGAGTCTTATCCGGATACATATCTTCCAGTTCCTGGGAAGTGATGAAATAGATGTCCTCCGGAAGTTTCTTTACTGCCTGTGGATATTTGTACCATACTTCATGTTCCATATGTTTGATGATCTTGAAGATATTGCGTACGGTAGCTTCCAGTGTCTCAACGGTACGTTCTTCTTTTTTGATCACTTTTTCCCAGTCCCACTGATCCACGTAGCAGGAATGTAAGTTGTCAAGTTCTTCATCTCTGCGGATCGCATTCATATTTGTATAAAGTCCCTCACCCGGCTGGAATCCATATTTGTATAATGCCATACGTTTCCATTTTGCAAGGGAATGTACAACTTCTATTGTCTCTCCCGGAACGCCTGCGATATCGAACTGTACCGGTCTTTCCACACCGTTCAGGTCATCGTTCAGACCACTGCTTTTTTCTACGAATAACGGTGCAGAGATTCTCTCCAGATTCATCTCTTTTCCGAATTCCTTCTGGAACGTGTCACGAATGTACTTGATTGCTTCCTGTGTCTCTCTTACGCTTAAGCGAGGATCATAATGTTCTGGTAATATTAATCCCATTTTTTCTGTCTCCTTTTTGTCTGCTGTATATTTTTATGAAATTCTTTGCTCACTGATTACTCTTCTTCAAATACTCTCTGTGCATAATATACGGACTGCATTGCATCTTTGCCGTAAAAATCTGCCCCGATCATATCTGCATAATCCTGATTCAGCACAGCTCCCCCTACCATGACTTTACATTCAGGTTTACGTTCTCTCAATAACTTGATGGTCTCTTCCATGCTTACAACCGTTGTCGTCATAAGCGCGCTTAGACCTACCAGCCGGATATCCTGCTCCACTGCAGTATCTACAATCACTTCCGGTGGTACATCTTTCCCCAGATCGATCACATCAAAACTGTAATTCTCCAGAAGGACTTTTACAATGTTCTTACCAATATCGTGAATATCTCCTTTTACCGTTGCGAGAATGACCTTATTCTTCGCCTGGACTTCCCCGCCTTCCTGTGCGAGTACATCCTTGATCACTGCAAATGCGATCTTTGCCGCATCGGCACTCATCAGAAGCTGCGGCAGGAAGACAGTTCCCTTTTCAAATCCTTTTCCTACCGTATCCAGTGCTGGGATCAGATGTTCATTGATGATCTCCAGCGGTGCCTGTTCCTTTAACAGTTCTCCTGTTGCATGATGTGCTTCTTCTTTCAGACCTTTTTCGATGGCCTCTTTTAAAGTCAGTTCTGCCTTGGCTGCCGGTGCAGGTGTTCCTGCTTTCTGACTGCCATATACACGGATATACTCCTCGCAGTTCTTATCGTAATTCATCAGCGCACAGAATGAATAATACGAGCGCATCATATCCTCAGAAGAAGGATTAATGATCCCCGCACTTAATCCATTCTGCATGGCCATCGTATAGAAATTTGAATTAACTGCCGGACGGTACGGAAGACCGAACGAAATGTTCGATACACCAAGAACCGTACAGACACCATAAATCTCCCTGACTTTTTTGAGTGCTTCCAGCGTGACCTTCGCACCTTCCGGTTCAGAACTGATCGTCATTGCCAGCACATCGATCACGATGTCTTTTTTGTCAATGCCGTATTTCTTCGCTTCTTCGATGATTTTTCCTGCCACACGGACTCTTCCGTCTGCGGTTTCCGGGATTCCGTCCTCATCGATCGTAAGACCGATCACAACACCACCGTAACGTTTGATCAGCGGGAAAACCGCATCCATATTTTCCTGTTTTCCATTTACAGAGTTTACCATCGGCTTTCCATTATAGATACGCATAGCCGTTTCCATTGCTGTAATATCAACTGTATCAATCTGAAGTGGCAGGCTGGATACGCTTTGCAGCTCCATGATAACTTCTTTCATCATCGCCGGCTCGTCAATATCCGGAAGTCCTACGTTGACATCCAGAATATGTGCTCCCTTATCCTGCTGCGTAATACCCTCTTTCAGGATATAATCCATGTCGTGGTCTTTTAATGCCTGTTTGAATTTCTTCTTACCGGTCGGATTGATTCTCTCTCCGATGATCATCGGCTTGCCGCCAAGGATGACCGCATGTCCGTAAGAAGATACCATTGTGATATCTTTCTTTGTTACCGGCTTCACACTCATTTCCCTGGTCGTCTCAACCATCTTCTGGATATGTGCAGGTGTTGTTCCACAGCATCCGCCGATCACGTGCGCTCCCATCTCTACGATCTTTGCCATATATCCGGCAAACTGTTCCGGTTCTACATCATAATAGACTTCTCCGTCACGCTGCTTCGGAAGTCCTGCATTCGGTTTTACGATGATCGGAACCGATGCGTATTTCAGAATATCCTCCAGGATCGGAAGCATCTGTTCCGGTCCCATAGCACAGTTGATTCCAAGCGCATCCACGCGGAGTCCCTCCAGCATGGCAACCACTGCCGGGACATCTCCACCTGTCAGGAGTTTTCCCTTTTCATCAAAGATCATGGTTACAAATACCGGAAGTGACGTATTCTCTTTTGCTGCAAGTACTGCTGCTTTCACTTCGTAACTGTCACTCATGGTCTCGATATGGATCAGATCTGCTCCTGCTTCTTCTCCATAGATCATGGTCTCTTTAAATGCCTCATATGCATCTTCAAAAGAAAGATCACCCATTGGTTTTAATAATTTACCCGTTGGGCCCACATCTAACGCTACATAAGTCGTTCTTTCATCATGCACGCCGAGCTCTGCGGCCTTTTTCGCATTTTGGATCCCGGCCGTCACGATTTCTTTCAGTCCATACTTGGAATCATGAAATTTGATCGCATTGGCACCAAATGTATTGCTAAGCACGATATCACTGCCGGCTTCGAAATATGATTTATGAATATCAACGATCTCTTCTGCATGCTCCAGATTCCAGACTTCCGGAAGTTCTCCTGGCTGCAATCCTTTTGACTGCAGAAGCGTTCCCATGCCGCCATCAAAGTATAATAATTCTTTTCCCAGTCGTTCTAATAACATCTGTCTGCTCCTATCCTTTTCTTGTATCTTATGACCTGCGATATGCGCAGTCCTTCTTCTGACACACCTCACATCCTTTGATATGGCAGGATGTCTCTGTCTCACCAAGTCCGATCACTGCAGTCACCGATTTTGACGGTGTCAGCATATTGCCGCCGGTAAGTGTCAGTCCGATCTTCTTTGCTGCATCCAGCATCCGCAATATCATATCCTGATGCGCAATATCAAAGTCCCCATATCCCGGACTAAACCTCGGCCGGATATGATAACCTTCTTTTTTCATATCTGTTTCCAAACCAGTCTGCCATTCATCCAGATATTCTTCCAACATGGCAGCCGCACATGCCTGAAGTGTTACCACTCTTGCCATATCCCCGATGGAATATTTCCGCAGCAGAAGATCTACTTTCGGTCCAAGCGTTGCTCCAAGCAGTACTGCTTTTTTACATCCCGTCAGATTTTTATAAAGATTTTTACTGTGGATATCCAGATTTCCCAGCAGAATCCTTTCGTTCTCAGGGAATTTCAATTCAAAAATGCGATAGACGATCCTGCCACACGCCACATGGGAAAGTTCTTCAAAACAGCTTTCCACAAGTGCCAGCGTATGATCATCTACCGCATGTCTGCCATATCCCAAGTAACGAATTGCTTCTTTCGTTCTTGCGTTCATTGTACTTCCTCTATTTACTCAGAATATCTGAAAGATTTGCCTGGATTGCTGCAGCAACTTCCGGTTTATTCATAGAATATACGTGAACATGATTGATGCCGTTTGCGAACAGGTCAATGATCTGATCTGTTGCATAAGCAACTCCTGCCTGCTGCATAGCCTTCGGATTGTCTCCGAAACGGTCTACGATTGCTTTGAATCTCTCAGGCAGATTTGTTCCGGACATAGACAGGATTCTCTTTACCTGACTTGCATTTGTTACCGGCATGATTCCAGGGATTACCGGAACTGTCACGCCTTTTTCTCTCGCTCTGTAGAGAAAATTATATAAGATATTATTGTCAAAAAACATCTGCGTAGTAAGAAAATCTACACCACAGTCTACTTTCTGTTTCAGATGCGCAATATCATCTTTTTTATGTTCGGACTCCACATGTCCTTCCGGATAGCACGCAGCTCCGATACAGAAGTCTCCCTGGGTCTTGATATCCCGGATCAGTTCATAGGCATACTGATAATGATTCGGAAGCGGGAACTCACTCTCCTTTGGGATGTCACCTCTGAGTGCAAGGATATTCTCAATTCCTGCTGTCTTCAGCTGGTCGATTACCTGATGTACTTCTTCTTTTGTAGATGATACACAAGTAAGATGTGCAAGGCTTGTCACACCATATTTATTCTTGATGTGTGATGCAATCTTTACGGTATTCTTACTGGTACCTCCGCCTGCACCATAGGTAACGCTCATATATGACGGCTTCAGTTCTGCAATTGCCTCTGTTGCTTTCAAAACGCCTTCATATGCAGCATCTGTCTTCGGAGGAAATACCTCAAAAGAAAGATGCGGTGTCTTTTCTACTAATATATCACTGATTTTCATATTTTTTCTGTCGTTCTCCTTTAGTCTGTTTTTACATTCCTTCGTATAATTCTTCGTACTGTTTTGCAGAATTCTTCCATGAGAAATCTTTGGTCATGGCACGTTCTACAATCTTATTCCAGTCTCGCTTCTTATCATAATAGATCTGTTCCGCATAACGGACAGTTGCCAGCATCTCATGTGCATTGTAGTTCATGAAGCTGAATCCTGTACCGGTCTTTTCATACTCATTGTATGGCTCTACCGTATCTTTTAATCCACCTGTCTCGCGTACAATCGGGACTGTTCCGTAACGCAGACTCATCAACTGGCCGAGTCCGCATGGTTCAAATAGGGATGGCATAAGAAATGCATCACAGGAT
>ENA-OUQI01000317-OUQI01000317.1-human-gut-metagenome-genome-assembly--contig:-NODE-317-length-40086-cov-9.699458_pt1 | contig 40086 bp, 29 predicted proteins | sample MGYA00237953_ERZ548840 | MGnify/ENA primary metagenome ERZ548840 (study PRJEB26490, sample SAMN05194690) | human gut metagenome | biome: terrestrial biome; feature: human-associated habitat; material... | reverse complement strand
CCTGCTGTTTTGTGTTCCCATGCTTCTAACGAGGCTGAATCTATGTGTTCCGATTTTAGCGACGACACATTGCGAATGTATCACGGCATTAACCCGCATAAATCCTTGATTTCTAGTACTTTCAAGGTTTGAGGAGCAGTAATTTTCCACCTTTGAACCGGCTCCAGATCAGCCAGAATAATCTTCACCGTCTCATAGAACTGCGAACAAGAAAACCGCCCTGCCGTATCGCTACGACAGAGCGGTTTTCTATTGTATGGACTCGAAGGGAGTCGAACCCTCGACCTTTCGGATGCGAACCGAACGCTCATCCCAACTGAGCTACGAGCCCTCATCTGTCCTCTGATTGCAAGGGCCAGAGGACATCGTTCATTTTGACTTTATTATTTTACTGCTTCTGGAATCATTTGTCAAGAGTTTCTACCTTCCGGCGAAGCAGACTCATGGGGGGCAGCTCCGGGGTGGGGATGGTGTACTTTTCCATGGCGTGGGGGGTGGATTCCACGCTCTCCCCTGCCTCGTTTTTGATCCACTCCGGGTGCAGCGGGATGCTGCGCCCATCCGGGCAGAGCACCTCCAGCGTGTCCCCAAGGCTCCATTTGCCGCGCTGCTGGCAGGAGGCAACACCATTCTCCCAGCTTTCCACAGTGCCCACAAACTCCCACTCACGGATATAAGTAGCGCTGTCGGTTGCCTGGCGGGCCTGCTCGCGGCCAAAGTAGAAGCCCGGGGAGTAGTGCCGGTGGCTGGTACGGGTCAGCTCGGCCAGAACGTCATCGCTCAGCTCAAAGTTATCGTTGAGCGGGTCGGCCAGATACTGATCCAGAGCCTTGCGGTAGGCGGCGGTGACGCTGGCGACATAGTAGAACGTCTTGGCGCGGCCCTCGATCTTCAGGCTGTCCACACCTGCCTTGCAGATGAGGTCGATGAAGGGAGCGGTGCACAGATCGTTTGCATTGAGGATATAGCTGCCGTTCTCATTTTCGCCGATCTCATACAGCTGGCCCGGGCGGGTCTCCTCGCTGAGGTAATACTTCCAGCGGCAGGGCTGGGCGCACTGGCCCCGGTTTGCATCCCGGCCTGCCATGTAATTGGAGAGCAGGCACCGGCCCGAAATGCTCATGCACATGGCTCCGTGGACAAACGCCTCGATCTCCAGCTCCGGCGGGGTCTTATCGCGCAGGGTGGCGATATCCTGCAGGCTCATCTCACGGGCAAGCACCACACGCTTTGCACCCATGTTGTAAGCGGCACGCGCAGCGGCCCAGTTGGTGATGCCGGTCTGGGTGGACATGTGGACATCGATCTCCGGGGCGAACTGCTTACAGGCTTCCAGCACACCCAGATCGGCCACGATAAAGGCATCCACACCGGCGGCAGCAGCAGCCTTGATGGCTTCGGGCAGGCGGTCAGCTTCCTCATTGGTGGGCAGCGTGTTCATGGTCAGATAGACCTTGCGGCCGCGGGCATGGGCGTAGATCACACCCTCGGTCAGCTGCTCCGGCGTAAAATTGGCAGGTGCCGACCGCATACCGAACTCCGGCAGGCTGCAATAAACAGCGTCTGCTCCATAGTTGATGGCATAACGCAGGCGCTCCAAGTCGCCTGCCGGGGCCAGCAGTTCCGGGATCTGTAACATAAAATCGTCCTCTCTTTTTAGCACCCTCTCTGTCATCGCTGACGCGATACCGCCTCACCGGATCGGTTTCTGCAAACCTGACTCCGGAGCCGCAGTTGGCTCGCCCCTTGGGAGAGCTTTCAGCATAGCGGACTGAGAGGGACTTACTTCTTCAAACTCTGATTGACTTCAGCCGCTTTCCGGCAGTTAGCCTGATGTTCAGCATAGGTCTTGGCGTAATAGTAGTGACCGGAAAGATCCGTAACAAAGAAATAGCAGTCCCTGACTTCCTCATCACACTGAGGTGCCAGAGCAGCCTGGATCGCGGCAAGGCCCGGGTTCGAGATAGGCCCGGCGGGCAGGCCCTCACAGGTGTAGGTATCGTAGGCATTCCGGATGTTCTCGGGGATCTCCTCCCAGCCGCCATAATACGGAGCCACCCAGTTCCAGAGGTAGTTGTTGTCCTCATCGCTCTGGACATAGCTGGAGGTGTTGCTCTGGAGCTTGGGGTAGGGCGATCCCTCATCCAGCCGGTTGCGGAACACCTGCGCCACATTGGAATCCTGATCGTTGCCCGCTTCCTCCTGCACAAAAGAGGCCAGTGTAATGACCTCGGGCAGGGTCAGCTCCTGCTTTTCCAGTTCCCTGTACATCTCAGCTGTGAACTGTTTATCGAAGTGTGCATAGAACGTTGCAACGTAATGATGCACGGTATCGTCCGTCAAAAACTCATAGGTGTCCGGAAAGAGGTAGCCCTCACACTTCATAAAGCGGTCGGGGGCATCGTCCGGGACATACTGCCAGAAGGTGTACTCACTAAAATCTCCGGTGTTGGCTTCTTCCAGAAACTCCTCGGCAGTACACAGACCGGCTTCCTCCATTTTCCGGGCAATGGCAATGGCGGTGGTTCCCTCCGGGAAGGTCAGACGCACCGAATCCGCCTTGGCATACGCAGACAACTCTGTGATCAGGCCATCGTAGGAATATCCGCCGGTTTGCAGCGTAAAATCACCATACTGCAGTTTTCCGGCGGCACCCTTGTGCCCCACATACCAGCGGAACAGATAGGCCGAACGGATCACTCCAGCCTCCTTCAGCTCCTTTGCGATGGCAGCAACGCCGCTGCCCTGGGGGATGCTGACGGTCACCTCTGCACCGGGCTTTCCTCCATTGCCGTTGATCTCGTTATACGCAAACACACCTGCTGCACCGACTGTCAGTACCAGCAGCAACAGCACGACCAACAGGATCTTCAGCGCACTGCCTTTTTTCTTTTTCTGGTGTTTCTCTGCCATATCCACGTTCCTTTCAATCCATCATCAGGCGCATGTAGCTCTCCGAAACATCAAAAGGTTCTCCTTCAAAACGGATGAGGCCATACTCCTGCCGGGTTCCCTCGCCCAGGAACAGATTCTGGGCAGCCCCCACCGTGATGACAGCCTTTTCCACAATGACCTCTTTCTCCCGGGCGGCTTCCATCAGCACCTCGGCAGCACGGTCATTTTCCGCCATCATCTCCACAAAGTAAAGGGTATCCTCCCTGCGGAAATAGATGCCGTAGCCCTGCTCACTGGATACGATGGTCGCGCCACGGGAATACAGATCCCGCAGAACTTCCCCCATCTGCTCCGGCGGCAGCTGAACGGTGTCGGGCCAGTATTTTGCCCGCAGCTCGCAGAGTTTTTTTGCCGTCACGGAATCGAATTCCGCCTGGCTCCACAGGTTGCGCTCCACCTCCCGGGGCAGGCAGCGCAGGGCAAAGGCTTTCTGGAAGCCTTTATCCTGCAGCAGCGTTGATTGTTCCGGGCTGGTAGGCACTGCCACCACAAAGCCTGCGCCCCGCAGTTTCTGCTGGGCGCACAGGGTATCCACCAGGCCCGCAAGGAGCAGGCTGCCCTGCCCGCACAGACCGAACAGATAGCTGCCCGGGCGGCCCTGCAGGGTCACCGGCACAGCCAGTGCCACAGCCTCAATGTGGTCGTTTTCCTCCGCGACGTAGACATTCTGCACCCCGGCAAAGCGCTCCACAGCGCCACGGACAAACTCCTCCGTGTCGCCGCGCTGGGCCTGCCACAGGGCCAGCACCTCCGCCCAATCGGACGGCTGCATCAAACGGTACATGATATAGGATGCCTCCTTTTGTTTCAAATAACAGCGAGAGCAAGAGTTCTGACCTCTTCCTGAATATCCTCAATGCTCCGCATCTTCCCCCCTGCCGTGCAGTGGACGGTATCCCAGCCGAGGTGAGCGGCACAGTATTCTGCCGCCCGGCGGCTGCGGGCCAGATATTCGGTGTCCTTTTCATGGACATCCTTCTTGGTCTCGTCGCCATGGTAGCGGGCAGTCATCAGCCGCTGGCTCACCGCCGGGTCAACCTGCAGGTAGATCACTTTATCCGGTGCAGGCAGGCCCAGCAGGTGGTATTCATAGTCAAAAAGCCACTGCAGGAATGTGTCCCACTGCTCCGGCGGGAGCTTCGAGCACTGATGCACGGCATTGGAGGTGGTGTAGCGGTCAGCGATCAGGATGCCGCCTTCCTCGTAGAACTTGCCCCAATCCGACTTATACCCCGCATAGCGGTCCACCGCATAAAAGCTGGATGCCGCGTAGGCGTTGACATCGTCAGGCTTGTCGCCGAACTGCCCGGCCAGATACATCTTGACCAGCGCACTGGAATCACTGTCATAATCCGGGAAGGTGATTTCTCTTACCAGATGATCCGTCACCGTCAGATGCTTTGCCAGCAGCTTAGCCTGCGTGCCCTTGCCGCTGCCGTCCAGCCCTTCCAGAACGATCAGCTTGCCTTTGCTCATACACCAGCCTCCTGCTTGATGGCCTCATACTTTGCGCGGACTTCGGCAGTTCTGCCGCAGCACATCTTGCCCTCGGGGCAGGGGCCGCTGACACAGGCCGGACCGGCCTTGGCAAAGATATGGGGTGCCACCGGGTAGACCAGCCGGAACATCTCCTCAGCCAGCTGACGGATCTCCCACTGAGCGCGGGAGCAGCAGCGCAGATGGAAGAAATTCTGCAGGCTGCGGGCGTTCATGGTCACGACCATCTTCGTCTCGCAGGCGTTGGGCAGCACGAAGCGGGCATCCTCGTTGGCCTGTTTGGAGGCCTTGGCGCGGGCCCGCTTTTCGGGCATCCCCTCTGCCATCAGGCGGGCAGTGTGGCCGTCCTCCAGCTTTTTTGCAAGGTCCAGGTAGCGCTTCGCATCCTCATCCATGCTCTCAAGAAAGGCTGCCTTTGCCTCAGGGATGGCCTCGATCTCCGGCGGGATGACATAGTGGAAGTCGTCCAGCCGGACATACCGCTGGCTCTGGACACTGAAGGATGCGATGCGGTGCCGGGTGATCTGGGCCAGCAGGGTGCGGCTCACACCCTCAATGCCAAAGGTGAAGCTGGCATGTTCAATGGGGCTGGCATGGCCCAGGTCGCTGAGCATGGTCAGGAACTTGGCCGTTTTCTCCTCGGTCAGGCCGTCCAGCAGGTCGGTGATATGGGCATCGGAGTAGCAGAGCTTGGCCGCTGCCGCCACCACCTTTTCCGGTTCCGGGGTATGTGCGATCAATCGAACGGTCATCATAGTTTTCTCATTCCTCCGTAATTTTCGTCAGCGGCGCAAAATTTGCCATGGTTTTCTTCACGCCGACCTTTTCAAAGTTGATCTCCACGATCTGGTCTCCGGCAGCGGCCTTGACCGCCAGCACCCTGCCCCGGCCAAAGACCTTGTGCTCCACAATGTCGCCCACCTCGTAATGCTTTGGGCCGGTGGATGCCGGACGGGAAGCTGCCGGGCTCCCCGGAAAGCTCACGGGTTTGGACGCTGCCTTGGGGGCCGCGGGGCGGCCATAGCCCACACCAAAACCGGAGGAGCCAGACGTGCGCGGGGCGCTGCTTCCGCTGCCAAACCCGGAAGCACTGCTGCCACGGCCTGCATAACCGGAGCCGAAACCGCCGCGCTCAGAGGCATTGTATTCACGGTTGAGGTAGCTGCCGCCGGTGCGGCCGCCGAAGCTGCTGGAATTGCGGCCCCAGCCGGACGCGCCGGAGTAACCCGAGGCCCCGCCGGGAACGGTATCACTGTAACTGGAACCCCAGCCCATGGAAGAACGGCGTTCCAGCGCCGGGCTGCGGGTCTCTTCTATATACTCAGGCTCGATCTCGCGCAGAAAGCGGCTGGGTTCGTTGCGCTGGGTGCGGCCGTAGAGCATCCGGGAGACACTGTTGGAGATATACAGCTCCTTCTTGGCGCGGGTGATGCCGACATAGGCCAGACGGCGCTCTTCCTCCAGATCTGCCTCGGAGTATTTGCTCATCTCGCTGGGGAACACCCCCTCCTCCATGCCAATGAGGAACACATAGGGGAATTCCAGGCCCTTAGCGGAGTGGATGGTCATCAGAACCACCTGATCGGCACTCTCGTTGTAGCTGTCAATGTCGCTGATGAGGGCGATATCCTCCAGGTAGCCTTCCAGTGAAGCATCCTCGCCGTGCTGGTCGCAGTAGTTTTTGACGTTGTTGACCAGCTGGCCCAGGTTCTGCAGGCGGTCTGCCGCATCCTCGTGGCCCTTGGCCGCATCGGCTTCCAGCATGGCCTTGTAGCCGGTCACCTCAATGACATCCTGGGCAAATTCGTCCAGTGTCCTGGTTTCCAGCGATTCCTGCAGTTTTTCGTAGATCTGCCAGAATTTCAGCAGCGGCATAATGGCACGGCTGAGTTTGGCGTATGCATCCGCGTGGGAGATGACTTCCAGCATACTGATCCCCTGCTGGGCGGCAAGGTCAGCGATCACGTCAACAGTGGTATTGCCGATCTTCCGGGCAGGCTCGTTGATGATGCGGCGCAGGCGCACATCATCCCGGGCGTTCGCCACGATGGACATATAGGAGTGGATGTCCTTGACCTCTTTGCGGTCATTGAAGCGCTGGCCGCCCACGATCTTATGGGGAATGCCCGCGCGGGTAAAGTAGCTTTCGATGGGGGCCGACTGGGCATTCATACGGTAGAGCACCGCATGGTCCGCCAGATGCCCGCCCTCTTTCAGGTGCTCACCGATGACATCTGCAATGTGCATGGCTTCGTCCTGCTCATTCTCGGCAGTGTAGACCTGCACCTTGTCGCCCTCGTCGTTCCGGGTCCACAGGGTCTTGCCCTTGCGCTCGGTGTTGTGCTGGATGACGCAGTTGGCAGCATTCAGGATGTTGGAGGTGGAGCGGTAATTCTGCTCCAGACGGATGGTCTTGGTGCCGGGGAAGATGCGTTCAAAGTTCAGAATGTTCTCAATGGTGGCACCGCGGAAACGGTAGATACTCTGGTCATCGTCACCGACAACGCAGATATTCTTTTCCGGGCCAGTGAGCAGGCTGACCAGACGGAACTGGGCCACGCTGGTATCCTGATACTCGTCCACCAGCAGGTAGCGGTACTTGTTCTGGTAGAACTCCCGCACATCCTCGTGCTCCGCCAGCAGCTGAACGGTCTGGTAGATCAGGTCATCAAAATCGAAAGCTCCCGCCTCCCTGAGCTTCTTCTCGTAGGCGGCGTAGACTTTGGCGGCAATGGCTCCCTTGGTGTCCCGGGCCGGGGTGCGCAGCGCCTCCTCCGGGCTGACCAGCTGGTCCTTCCAGCGGCTCATCTGGTTGATGGCGCTCTTGATCGGGAAGAACTTATCGTCGATGCTCAGTTCCTTATAGACCGCCTTCATCACCCGCTGGGAGTCATCGGTATCATAGATGGTAAAGCTGCGGGGGTAGCCGATGGATTCTGCCCAGCGGCGCAGGATGCGCACACAGGCCGAGTGGAAGGTGGAGGCAAACACCTCGTCCCCCTCTTCGCCGCCCAGCATATTGCGCAGGCGCTCCTTGAGCTCCCCTGCCGCCTTGTTGGTAAAGGTGATGGCCATCACGTTCCAGCTGCGAACAGCGTTCTGCCGCAGCATCCCGTCCAGCCAGGCGGGCGCATCGGTGCCAGTCATAATTGCCGTTTTCAGGGCCTTGACATCCTCCTCCGTCACCTCACGGGGGGTCCAGCTGGAACCGTGGGCCGAGCCAAACCGGATCAGGTTTGCGATGCGGTTGACCAGAACAGTGGTCTTGCCGCTGCCTGCACCGGCCAGAATGAGCAGCGGGCCGTCGGTGGTAAACACCGCCTGCCGCTGCATATCGTTCAGGCGGCCAAACTGCTTTTCAATATAGATATCGCGCAGAGCGCAGAATTCCTGTTGGAGACTTGCTGCCATTGTTTCACCTGTTCTTCTATAAAATCACTTACTTTATAAGTATATCACAATTCAAGAGGGTTGTACATAAAAAACCGCCCTTCCTGTACAGCACAGGAGGGGCGGCAGTGTTCAGATAAAGCTTAACCGAAGATGTTGATCAGGATACCGGCAGCAACAGCGGAGCCGATAACGCCAGCAACGTTGGGGCCCATGGCGTGCATCAGCAGGAAGTTGGAGGGGTTCTCGCTCTGGCCGACCTTCTGAGAAACACGGGCAGCCATGGGAACAGCGGAAACACCAGCGGAGCCGATCAGGGGGTTGACCTGACCGCCGGTCAGGGCGTACATCACCTTGCCGCACAGAACGCCTGCAGCGGTACCAAAGGAGAAGGCAATCAGACCCAGCACAATGATGAACAGGGTGCGGCTGTTCAGGAAGGTGTTTGCAGAGGTGGTGCAGCCAACAGACAGAGCCAGGAAAATGGTGATGATGTTCATCAGCTCATTGCCGGCAGTCTTCTGGATACGATCCACAACACCGGACTCCTTCATCAGGTTGCCCAGCATCAGCATACCGACCAGAACGGCTGCATCGGGAACGATCAGAGAAACAACGATGGTGACCATGATGGGGAAGATGATCCTCTCGGTCTTGGACACGGTGCGCAGCTGCTTCATCACGACTGTGCGCTCTTTCTTGGTGGTGAGCGCCTTCATAATGGGCGGCTGGATCACGGGCACCAGAGCCATGTAGCTGTACGCCGCAACAGCGATGCTGCCCAGCAGCTCAGGTGCCAGACGGGAGGTAACAAAGATGGCAGTAGGGCCGTCTGCACCGCCGATGATGGAGATTGCAGCGGACTGCTTCTGGGTGAAATCCACAATGCCGGTAGCAGCCAGCAGACGAGCGCCCATGTAAGTGCCAAAGATACCGAACTGAGCGGCAGCGCCCAGCAGCAGGCTCTTGGGGTTGGAGATCAGGGGGGCAAAGTCGGTCATGGTGCCAATGCCCAGGAAGATCAGCGGGGGGTAAATGCCCAGCTTGACACCCATATAAAGCATATCGGCCAGACCACCGTTGTTCAGGATCTCGATCCACATCGGGTGCTCGAGACCATCACCAACGAAGTACTGCATGTGGATAATGCCGCTGCCGGGCAGGTTGGCAAGGATCATGCCAAATGCCATGGGCAGCAGGATCAGGGGCTCAAATTCCTTCACGATGGCCAGGTACAGCAGGAAGCAGCCCACGCAGATCATGATCGCGTAGAGGTAGCCGCCCGGCTCACCGAACCGTGCAAAGCCGGAACTCTGGAAAATACCGACCAGAGTATCGATAAACTGTGTCATGTTTTTCCTCCTGTGTTAAAAAGGTGCGGTGGTGTCGTTGACACCAGCCTTGCTCCAGCCATTTGCAGCACGGCGCACGGCCTTCAGGGTGTACTTGCCATTGCCCATGGCATGGATGGCAGCCATAATTGCGGCAACCACATCGCCGGGAATGCCTTCCTCCACCACAGGGGCAGGAGCAGCCTGCTGTACGGGGGCAGCGGGCTTTGCGGCAGCCTTGGGAGCTGCAGGCTCCTTGGCTGCCTTCTTCTTGGCGGCCATACCGTCGAAGATCTTGCCTTCCAGCATGATGATGAGCATCAGCAGGACGAGGATGGCAAACACCAGCACGATACCGGTAATGGTGATAACCACATCAGAACCCAGATTCATGGTCTTCCTCCTAATAATAATTTACTCCGCACTCCGGAGCAGGCCCCGGCGCGCAAAAAGCGATTTGAAAACATTATACAATATTTCCCGACCTGATTCAACAAGTATGAACAAAATTTTGTTGCAACTTTTCCAATTTCTTAACGAGCCGGGTCAGGGCCCCGGTTAACGGCGGCCCATGCGGGGGGTCGCATCCAGGAAGCCGGTCTCCAGCTTATCGTTCAGGCCCAGGCTCATGGCGGTGCCCAATGCCACGCAGTTCACGGGATCGGGCGAGACGGTCACATCCACCTTGAGCTCCTGGCTCAGGTATTCGGGCAGGCCGTGCAGCTGTGCGCCGCCGCCGGTCAGCACCACACCATTGCGGAAGATATCGCCTGCCAGTTCGGGCGGGGTCTTTTCCAGCACCTGATGGGCAGCAGTGCCGATCTGTTCACTCAGCATCATCACAGGCTCGTAGAGGTCGCTGGTGGAAACATTCACCTTGATGGGCAGGCCGGTCAGCAGGCTGCGGCCCTTCACCTCCATCGTCTCGTCAAAATCAGCCTTCTGGGGGCAGCAGGCGACGTTCTTTTTCAGCTGCTCTGCGGTACGCTGGCCGATGGCAATGCTGAACTTGTTGCGGACATGCTTCAGGATCTCGTCATCATAGTGGTTGCCCGCCACACGGACACTGGTGGCCTTGACCTTGCCGCCCAGAGACAGGACAGCGATATCGGTGGTGCCGCCGCCGATATCAATGATCATCCGGCCATCGGGCTGGGTGATGTCGATGCCGGAACCCAGTGCAGCGGCAATGGGCTCATCGATCAGGTAGACCTGACGGGCACCGGCGGCCATCACGGCCTCCACCACGGCATCACTCTCAATGCCGGTGATGGCAGCGGGCACGCAGACAGCCACCCGGGGCTTGACCATGTGGGAGCTGTACACCTGATTCACAAACCGGCAGATCAGCTCCCGGGTCATGGTGTGGTCGCTGATGACGCCATCCTTCAGCGGGAAAATGGCAGAAATATAGTTGGGGGTGCGGCCTACCATGGCCAGGGCCTTGTCGCCCACCTCCAGCACGGAGTTCTTGCGGGTATCCATTGCCACCACGCTGGGCTGGTTGAGCACGACCCCCTGCCCTGCCTGTGCAATGATAATGGTCGTTGTGCCCAGATCGATGCCGATGTCATTCTGTGCCATAATGAAATGTTCCTTTCTCTGCTCCCCTGTTTTCTATCGTAAATGCCCGTTCGGGCGGGAAATCAAATCAATTTATATTGTAGCATAAGCCAGTAAAAAAGTATAGACCAAACCTCTCCTAGTAGGAGAGCTGGCGCAAGGTGCCTGAGAGGTTATTCTGCCGCCATCTGTTCCGGCGGCAGATTCTCTTTCAGCAATTCGCATAGGCCGCTGTACCGCAGGTTCTGCCGGACATTGGACATCATCCGGTTCACCACATCCCGCCGCCCGGCCACGATGCACAATTTGCGGGCGCGGGTCACGCCGGTGTAGAAGAGGTTGCGGTAGCAGAGCCTTGGCGGCACCTGCGCCACCGGCAGCACCACCGCCGGGAACTCGCTGCCCTGGCTCTTGTGCACCGTGATGGCGTAGGCGATCTCCAGCTCGTTCAGGTTTTCCGCCGGGTAGAGCAGGCGGCGGTCATCCATCCGCACCACCATGGAGCGGTCGCGCATGTTGATGGATTCCACAATGCCGATATCACCGTTATAGGCTCCCACGCCCTGCTCCCCGCCAATGCGGTTCCAGACGATCTCGTAGTTGTTCCGCACCTGCATCACCTTGTCGCCCACCCGGAACACCCGGGAGGCGCTTTGGAGCTGGGGCTTGCCCTTCTGCTCCGGGTTGAGCAGGTTCTGCAGCTCCACATTCAGCGCCTGGGTGCCGGTGGGTCCCAGCTTGGTGGGGCAGAGCACCTGAATGTCCCGGACAGGGTCAAAGCCATAGCTCCGGGGCAGACGAGTGGTGACAAGATCGCACACCAGTTTCTGCGCCGCATCGCCGTCCGATTCCAGAAAGAAGAAATCGTCTGTCTTGCCGCCCTTCTGCAGCGGCTCACTGCTGATGATATGGTGGGCGTTCTCCACAATGAGGCTGCGTCTGGCCTGCCGGAAGATCTCGTTCAGGCAGACGGTGGGCACCAGCCCGGAGCGGATGACCTCCCCCAGAATGTTGCCGGGCCCCACGCTGGGCAGCTGGTCGGCATCGCCCACCATAATAATGCGGCAGCTGTACCGCAGGGCTGCAATGAGCGCCTGAAACAGCTTCACATCCACCATACTCATCTCATCCAGAATGACCACATCACATTTGAGCAGGTTCTTGTCATTGTGGATGAAGCTGACCACGCCGCCGGAGTAGTCCACCTCCAGCAGGCGGTGGATGGTAGAGGCCTTGCGGCCGGTCAGTTCACTCAGCCGTTTGGCCGCACGGCCCGTGGGAGCACAAAGTGCCACCCGGTCTGCCTGATGCTCCAGCAGCTGCAGGATGGCGTTGACCGTAGTGGTCTTACCGGTGCCGGGGCCGCCGGTCAGTACAAGGCAGTTTTCGGTCATGGCCTTGCGGATGGCTTCCCGCTGCAGGGGCGCATAGGCAAAGCCCTGGGTCAGCTCCAGCACCTGGATGTTTTTATCAAGGTCCCGCACCGTCTGCTTTTCCCGCTTCGCCAGCAGGGCCAGCCGGTCGGCAATGGCCTGTTCTGCTTCCAGCAGGTCAGGCAGATAGATATACGGCACCGCCTCCAGCATCTTTACGCCAAGCTGCCCGGTCTCAATGCAGTGGTCCAGCGCACGGGCCAGCTTTTCGGGCGGCTGCTGGATGAAGTGGGATGCCGTGTCCAGCAGCTGCGCACGGGGCAGGCAGGTGTGGCCGTTGCCCGCGTTGTGGCGCAGAGTGCGCAGAAGCGCTGCTTCCAGCCGCTGGGTGCAGTCCCCTTCCATGTGGTAATACTGTGCAATGCTGTCCGCATGGCGGAAATCCAGCTGCAGGGGTTCCCCACAGAGCAGATAAGGGTTCTGGGAGATGGCCTGCATGGCACCGGGGCCAAAGACGCGGAACACCTCCATGGCGCGGCGGGGGCTGATCTCGAACTGCGCCAGATAGGCAATCAGCTCCCGCATTCCGAACATCCGCTTGAACTCCCGCTGGATGCGGTCGGCCTTGTCTGCCGAGATGCCGGGGATCAGGGTGAGCTGGGCGGGATCGTTGGCGATCACTTCCAGCGCCGCCGCGCCGAATTTATCGATGATCTTATTGGCCGTGCGTGCCCCGATGTAAGGCAGAGAACCGCTGGCAAGGAAGGCGTACACTGCCTCCAGATCCTTCGGCATATCGGTCTCGCATTCCTGGGCGTGGAACTGGCGGCCATAAGTGGCGTGGTTCTCATATTTACCGCGGCAGACCACACTCTCGCCCGCATGGAGCTCGCCCACGATCCCGCACACCACGGTGACCGTGCCGCCGCCGGAAATTTCAAACACCGTGTAGCCGTTGTCCGGGTTTTCGTAGATGATATCCTCCACCGTGCCCTCGATCTGTTCCAGCTCCATGCTCCTCACCCCCTTGTGACATAATTATTTATAGTATAATCGTTTTGGTGTTATTTGTAAAGGAATTGGGCAGGTCCTGCTCTATACAACCTCTCAGCTTTGGCGTTGCGTGAGGCTTTCCCTCTTCGCCAAGGCCTCCCCTACTAGGCAACAAAAGAGCCGCCCTTCTGCGGTTTCGCAAAAGAACGGCTCGATCTTTATAAATTTGCGTGCGGTCTTGCTTTTTCCTGTTTCAGCTTCCGGAACACAACGATATACGCCGGGATCAGGAAGAAGCAGGCAAAGAACCAGGCCACCGGGTTTGCAATGCAGGCGGCAAAATAGCCCCACAGCGGCACGAACAGGAAACCCACCAGAGCACGGGCGATCATCTCTGCCACACCGGCAAACATGGCCAGGCTGGAATAACCCAGACCCTGAATGGTGTAGCGGTAAATGATAAGGACCGCCAGCGGGATGTAGAACACGCTGTTCCAGAAGATGAAGCTCTGGGCGTTGGCCATGATCTCGGTCTGGCTGCTCTCAAGGAACAGGCCGATCAAAGCCTTATCCAGCACGCGCAGGATCAGGAAGGATGCCACACTGTACACACAGCCGATGCCCAGGGCGGTGTTCACGCCCTTGTTCACACGGTTCAGGTCGTTGGCACCCATGTTCTGGCTGGCGTAGGTGGTCATGGCCGTGCCAATGCTCTCCAGCGGGACGGACAGGAACTGTGCCGCCTTGCCGCCTGCAGTCTGCGCTGCCACGATGTCGCTGCCCAGGCCATTGACCGCACCCTGCAGCACAACGGAACCGATGGCCGTGATGCTGCACTGCAGACCCATGGGGATGCCCATGCCGCACAGCTTGACACAGTGCTGTCTGCTCAGGCGGCTTTCTTCTTTGTTCCAGCGCAGCTCATTATAATGCTTGAGGATGTACCACAGGCTGCCCAGACCGGCCACTGCCTGGCTGAACACGGTGGCGAACGCCGCACCGAACACACCCATCTTGAAGGTGATGATGCAAAGCAGGTCCAGCCCGATGTTCAGAAAGCTTGCCATCAGCAGGAAATACAGAGGCCGCTTGCTGTCACCCAGAGCGCGCATCAGGGCGCTGGTCATGTTATACAGCAGAGTGAACGGGATGCCGATAAAGATGGTGCGGATGTAGATATCTGCCAGATCAATGATGTTGTCCGGGGTATTGGTCCAGACCAGAATGGAACGGGTCATGGCCACTGTGACCACGGTAAGCACTGCGGCAAAAAAGACGCTCAGCCAGACGGCATTGGCGGTGTAGCGGCGCATCTCCGCATAGTCTTTTGCACCGAATGTCCACGAGATGGGGATGGAGAAGCCGCAGGCAATGCCGTTGACAAAGCCCAGCACCAGATAATTCAGACCGCCCACACTGCCGACCGCTGCCAGGGCTTCCACGCCCACAAAGCGGCCCACGATGATGGTATCCGCCAGATTATAGAACTGCTGGAACAGGCTGCCCAGCATCAGCGGCACCGCAAAGGCAAGGATCAGCTTGAGCGGGCTGCCCTGCGTCATATCTTTCGTCATACACACGTTCCTCCTTGGGAAAGCATCACAGACCTTATCACACGAATTTTTTCCGACAAAAACGCCCTGCCGCGCAATGGGCAGGACGTTTTTGTTCATGTGGGTATTATATCAGGTTGCGATGAATTTTCAAGAGGTTTTTTCAAATTTTTCAGTGCTTCCCGGCCAGATGCTTCAGCAGCTGGAACAGAATGCTTCAGAACCCCGTTCCGGCATTGCCCGAAGGCGGGGTCTCCTCATCCGGAATGCTCAGCGGCGGGTCATTCCGAATAATGTGCGAGGAACTGTCTGGTACGCTCCTCCCGAGGGTGGTCGATGAGCTGTTTGGCCGGGCCTTCTTCCACGACCACGCCGCCGTCCATGAACAGGATGCGGTCGGCCACATCGCGGGCAAAGTGCATCTCATGGGTGACAATGATCATCGTGGTCTTGCGGTCGGCAAGATCACGCAGGACCTTCAGCACCTCGCCGGTCAGCTCCGGGTCAAGGGCGCTGGTGGGCTCATCAAAGCAGAGGATATCCGGGTGAAGCGCCAGCGCGCGGGCAATGGCCACACGCTGCTGCTGGCCGCCGGAGAGCTGATGCGGGTAGTGGCCGGCCCGCTCCGAAAGGCCCATCTGCGCCAGCAGTTCTCTCGCCTGCTGTTCCAGCTCCGCGTGGATGGCCTTTTTGTTTGCCTGATACTCCGGACGTTCCTTTGCCAGCAGTTCTCCTGCCAGCATCACGTTCTGTAAAGCCGTGTACTGCGGGAACAGGTTGAAGTTCTGGAACACCAGACCGAAATGGAGCCGCTTTTTGCGGATCTCACTTTCCTTCTGGGTGGCAGGGTCGGCGGCATCCCACATGGTCTCGCCGTTCACCTTGATCACACCCGTGTCAGGCCGTTCCAGAAAGTTCAGGCAGCGCAGCAGCGTTGTTTTGCCGGAACCGGACGAGCCGATGATCGCCAGCGCTTCCCCCTGCTCCAGATCCAGGGAGATGTCCTTCAGCACATGGGTCTCGCCAAAATTTTTTCCGATACCGGAAGCTTCGAGCAACGCCATAATCTATCTGCCTCCTTAGCAGCGGAAATAATCGAGCTTTTTTTCAGCCCAGTTGAACAGGATGGTCAGTGCGCCCACAAACACCAGGAAGAAGAGCGCAGTGGAGAACAGCGGCCAGATCAGGCCCTTTGCGCTGTACTCCTTGGCCATCATAATGATCTCCTTATTGGCAATGGTGTTTGCCAGCGAGGTATCCTTGACCAGCGTGATGATCTCGTTGCCCATGGGGGGCAGGATGCGCTTGACGACCTGAAGCAGAGTCACTTTGAAAAAGATCTGCGTTTTGGTCATGCCAAGCACCTGCCCGGCTTCGGTCTGCCCCTTGGGCACCGCTTCAATGCCGCCGCGGTAGATCTCAGAAAAATAGCAGGCATAGTTGATGGCAAAGGCCACCACCGCCGCCACCATCCGTCCGCCGGAGCCGGAGGGCCAGGGGTTGTTCATGCCCAGCAGGCCGGGGCCCAGATAGATCACGATGATCTGCAGCATCAGCGGGGTGCCGCGGATGATCCAGACAAAGGTCTTGACCAGCCCGGCCAGCGGCTTGCAGCGGCTCATGGAGCCAAACGAGACCACCAGCCCCAGCGGCAGTGCAAACAGCAGTGTCAGGGCAAAAAGCTCACAGTTGAGCAGGAACGCGCCGGACAGGCGCATAAGAATCACAGACACAAAAACACACCTTTTTTATTCAGAATCCATATTCCCCTTCCATCACAGCCGGTGAAAGTTCCCCCTGCTTGGGAGCCTTTCACACATCGGCAACAAAAAGCCTCCCTCACCGAGGGAGGTTGCATCGCATAGCGATGACGGAAGGAGTTGTTCAACAAATTCAGTCAGCCAGTGCCAGATCGTACTTGTCGGCCAGTGCCTGCATGGTACCATCGGCCTTCAGGGCATCAAAGGCCTCATCCACAGCGGCGGCAGCATCACTGCCCTTGCGGAACGCCACGCCGTACTCCTCGGCGTTCAGCTCGTCCACGATCTTCAGGTCAGCATAGTCAGTGCCCTCACCGATCATGGCGTTGGCCAGGGTCAGGTCAAGTACAGCGGCATCGGCAGTGCCTGCGGCAACTTCCATCAGGCAGTCGGTCTGAACGCTCTTGGAAACGTAATCAGCCTGTGCCAGGTTCTCGTCTCCCTCAATGGCGGCCTCACCGGCGGAACCCGCCTCGGCGACCACGGTCTTACCCACCAGGTCAGCGGTAGAGGTATAATCGGTGCCATCTTTCACAACGACCACCTGTGCATTCTTGGCATAAGCCTTGGTGGTAGCGGTGTTCTGCATGATGTCATCGGTCAGGGTCATACCGTTCCAGATGCAGTCGATGCTCTTGGCATCCAGCTCCACGACCTTGGTATCCCAGTTGATCTCCACAAACTCCGGCTCCACGCCCAGCTTTTCGCAGACAGCGGTGGCCAGCTCGGTATCAAAACCGGTGAAGTTGCCATCGGCATCGGTGTAGTTCATGGGCTCGTAAACAGTGTAGCCGATGACCAGCTTCCCCTTGCCCTTGATGTAATCCAGGTCGCTGCCTGCAGCCTGGGATGCGGCAGCACTGCCGGAAGCAGAGGCCGAAGCAGATGCGGCAGTGGAAGTGGAAGCGGCACCGCCGCAGGCGGCAAGGCTCAGTGCCATGGCACCGGCCAGGAATGCGGATACAAGACGTTTCATATACGGTTCCTCCCTCAGTGGCAAGCAGCCTTGTTTTATTGCTTTACCATGCTAAATCGATAAACTGTGGTTATAGAATAGCGCGTTTTCTGCCGTTTGGCAAGGGGGAAAACTGATTTTTCGCAGTTTGCTCAAATCTTTACCGCTTTACCACGGCAAAGCGGTCATTTTGACAAAACAAAAACGCCGCGTCGGCAGCTGCCAGACGCGGCGAGAGGTTTTCTCTGAAAACGCAGCGGAATGCCGCCGCCCCCCTATCCGGGAGAGCCGGTGCGCGATTGCGAGACCGAAAAGGGTTTCCTCCTCAGCTCAGGGCATCCAGCGCCGCCTTTTGCAGATCGGTGATGTCAATGGTACACAGAGCCTTCAGGTCGGCATCGCCGCCGGAAAGCCCGGCGATCTCGGTGCGGGTCTTGCCCTTGAGGGCATCGCAGAAGCCCTCGCTGTGCTCATACCACTCCTTGCCCAGCGCCGACGCACCGCGCATCCCGTAGTCCTCGCCCAGCTCCAGCTTGGTCTTGACGAGGTCCGGGGCTGTCACACCGCCGTCCGACACCACCGTCAGGGCCGGCTCAGCCATATCCGCAATGGCACTGGTCACGCGGTGATCCGCATCGGTGGTCAGTGCCACGATGCTCACATCCACCTGCGCATTCACATCCTTGTCATCGGTGGCGGTGATGTCCGAAGTCCCGTTCACCGCTTCGATGCCCAGCGCGGCCCTGTCGCCCTTGGCGGCACCCAGTGCCCTGGCATTGGCGCAGGCCCGGGTCACGGCATCCCGGTAACGGTCCACAGCAATGGTACACCCGCTCAGCAGGTCGGCATCCGTGGCTTTGCCATCCTCATCCACTTTGAGCATGGAGACCTGTTCCGGAGTCATGCCGATCAGGTAACTGGCAAAGGCATCCACCTGTTCCGCCCAGCCCTTTTTCAGAGAGGACACTGCCGCCAGCGGGTAATCGTCCCCCTTCTGCCGCTTGGTGCGCCAGTCGGTGGGCAGAGTCACATGGCCGGTGCTGTCCGCCGAAACAGAAACTTCCAGCTCGTCCAGCAGAACACTCTCCAGTTTGCCCTCGCCATCCAGCAGGACAGCGGCCGCTGCCAGTTCAATTTTCCCTGCCCTGTCCTGATCGGTGGCCTCTGTCACCACACCCAGACCGGTTTTCCATGCCGCTGTCTGGGTCTGTGCGGAGGATGTGCCGCTGCTTCCGCTCATGCTGCCGGAGCTGCCCGACCCGGCGTTCGTTTTGCCGCAGGCGGTCAGCAGCAGCGCCGCCGCCATGGCACAGCTCCAAAAAGCCCGATGGTTCTGATTCATAGATACGCTCCCTTTCCACACGGCCCGTTGGGCCTTTGCCCCATAGTATGTCCAGAAGAGCGTAAGATTACGCAGCCGACGGGAGTTTTCCAAAGCAAGTGTCCGCTGGGGTGGGACCCTGTTGCCGCAGGCAATAGGGCGGGCGATGGAATGGCCCGTTTCACTTGCGTGGAAAAGCTCCCCGAGTGCTGCGCGCAGCCGCTTACATCAACGGACTCAGCAGCCGCAGCACGCTGTCCAGTGCTGTGCCCGGCAGATTGGTGCGGCAGTCGGAGCGCTGGATCTCCCGGCACTGCGGCAGGGTGCGTTCCACATCCTTCCGCAGGGCGGCGATCTGACTGTTATGGAAGAGCAGTGTTCCGCATTCAAAGTGGAGGAACAGGCTCCGGTAATCCATATTGATGCTGCCCACCACGGCGACACGGTCATCACTGACATAGCACTTGGCGTGGAGGAAACCGGGCGTGAATTCATAAATGCGCACGCCCGCCCTGAGCAGGGGCAGATAGTAGGAGCGGCTGAGCCGGAACACCAGCTTCTTGTCCGGGATCCCGGGCAGGATGAGCCGCACGTCCACCCCGCGCTTAGCCGCATTTTTCAGAGCATCCAGCATCTCTTCGCCCACGGCCAGGTAGGGCGTATAGATATAAACATATCTCTGGGCCTGAGAGAGGATGTCCAGATAGACCGTCTCGGCCAGCGGTTCCTCATCCAGCGGGCTGTCCGCGTAGGGCTGCACCACGCCATCCTGCACTGCGGGCAGGCGGGTGGGCGCAAAGGCGGTGTAATCGGTCTCCTGCGGGCGGAAGGCGTTCCATGCATTGAGGAACATCACGGTAAAGTTCCAGACAGCGGCACCCTCCAGACGGATGGCCGCATCCTTCCAGTAACCAAAGCGCTGCTCGGCATTGATATACTCATCCGCCAGATTCACACCACCGGTGTAGGCCACATTGCCGTCAACCACCACGATCTTGCGGTGGTCGCGGTGGTTCATCACCAGCGAGACCAGCGGCACCACCGGGTTGAAAGGGATGCAGCGGATGTGCGCCTTCTCCATGCGGATGACAAAATCACTGGGCAGGCCCAGCAGGCTGCCAAAATCATCGTAGATCAGCCGCACATCCACACCCTGGGCGGCCTTGCGGCGGAGGATCTGCTCCACGCCGTCCCACATTTTGCCGGAACGGAGAATAAAGAATTCCAGAAAGATAAATTTTTCCGCCTTGTCCAGATCCGCCAGCAGCTGGGGATACATCTCCTCCCCGCAGGAAAAGTAGTGAGCAGCGGTATCCTTCCAGGCCGGATACGGCCCGAACTTTGCCACATAGCGGCTCAGGTTCCGGCTGGAGATATCCAGCGCATCGGTCTGTCCCTCGGGCTGGGCAAGCTCGGTCTGATGGGCCTGTTCCACCTTCTGCATCCGCTCCCGCAGATACTTGGCGGGGGCCTTGTTGCCAAAAGCCAGATAAAGCGCGCCGCCCAGCAGGGGCAGAAGACCGATCAGAACGATCCAGCCGATCTTATAAGCACTGTTTTCATCCTTGCGCACCAGATACAGCACGATCATGATGCTCAGCGCCTTCAGGGCACCGTTCAGCCAGACCCGCCCCGCCGTGAACGACCAGAACGCCCAGAGCAGCCAGAGCACCTGTAGAGCCACCAGCACCACTGTGATCGTGACACGGTTGAAGATGCGGTTGAAAAACTTGACGATAGGCAATCTGAACATGTGGTATCCCTCCCCTGCCGCCCACGGCGATTTTTGATGCTGTTAGTATAGCGCAGAGCGGAGGATTTTGCAAACAAAAAAGCGCCCACAACGGCTTTCCCCGCTATGAGCGCCCATTCAATCGTGGGCAGAAGTTTTTTCGAAGGTCGTCCGCTTATGCTTCCGCGTCCTCATAACCAACCAGCAGGCCGCCCAGCTCTGCATAATAGCTGCACAGACCACCGCATTCGCTGATGTCCACCTTTGCTCCATCAAACACAGCCTTTACCATGTGCTTCAGGCGCTCGGCGGCGGCGGGATTGCCGCAGTGAGAGATATGGAGCCTTCCGTTGGTGTAGCCGTGCTCCTTGAGTTCCAGCACGATGCGCTCCAGCGCACCATGCTCGCCACGGGTCTTGCAGAGAACATCCAGCTCTCCGGCCTCACTTGCCTGTCCGATGACCCGGATGCCCAGCATCCGCGCCACAGCAGCAACGGCAGGCTTCACGCGGCCATTGCGGGCCAGATTGGCCAGCGATTCCAGCGAAAAGAGCAGATGGGTGTGCTTGTGGTAGCGGAGCATCTCTTCACAGATCTCGTCAAACTCCTTCCCCTCAGCCAGCAGATCCCGCAGATGCTCGGCCAGCAGGCGCTGCTCCGGGCCGGTGGAAAGGCTGTCCAGCACGAACACCCGCTTGCCGGGGTTTTCCTGCTGGTATTCCTCGGCGGCCAGCTGGGCGGCATTGTAGCTGCCGGACAGAGTGCCCGTGATGGTGACGGCATACACCTCGTCGGCTCCCTCGTAGGCGGCCAGCCAGTCGCTGACGTTGGGGCAGGAGGTCGAGGTCTTACCCTTATAGGTGCGCAGGGTCTGGGCCATGCCCACGGCATCCATCGTGCCGTTGTCCAGATATTCGGCATCGTCGGTGATGATCTTCAGGGGAACGCATTCAAAATCCACGCCCTGCAAGGTGTACAGGCTGGCGGAGGAATCCACAACAATCTTGGTGTTCATAAGCATTTATCTCCATTCCGGCGGCAGCGGATGCCGCATTTTTTCCTGTTGTTTTGAATCACTATATCAGCTTTTCAAAACCCTGTCAACTGTTTTATTGAATTATTTCAAAAGTTTTCAATTTCCTGTTGACCGCATTTCCAAAACATGGTATACTGTCCGCATGAAATTAGAATCAAACCGCCGCGTTGCGGCCTGCGCCGCAGGGTTTGCCCTGCCCCGGTATGCAGAACTCCCCACCGTAGGGCTTTATCTGGATCAAAGTGTACAGTTTGTCAACGGGTGTTTCCGCACATTTCAGGGGGTGGAGCTCACCGCTTCCATGGTGAGCAACTACGTTAAGAAAGGGATCATCAGCCACCCCATCAAAAAGAAGTATACCCGGGATCAGCTGGCCTGCCTGATCTACATCGTGGTTTCTAAAAATGTCCTGTCCATGGAAAACATCGACAGCCTGTTCAAGATGCAGCGGGCGCATTATACCTCCGCGCAGGCGTATGATACCTTTTGCGATGAGCTGGAGAATTACCTGCCCTATGTGTTCGGCCTGACCAAAAGCTTTTCCGAGCTGGAGCCGGATGTTGATGATGCACGCAAGCTCCTGCGCAGCACCATCATCTCGGCTGTGAACAAGATCTATCTGGACTGCGTTTTCACCGACCTGCGGCAGGAACAGGCCCTCTGGCCCGATATCCTGCCGGATCTGGCATAACAACAAAAATGGCCCTGTCCGTCATGCTTTGCAAAGCAATGATGGAGAGGGCCATTTTTTCTTAAAATGTAAGTGCAGGGCTGATCTCATTGCGGCGCTGGGCCTGCACGATGCAGTCCTTTTCCGGCACGACACCCGCCGCGCCCAGGGTGTTGAACATGGTCTGCAAAGCAAGTGCCGGGGTGTTATTCTCCTGCGAGAGATGGCAGAGGGCAAACTTCTTGCATCCCTCCTGGATCAGCTCCAGCAGCTTTGCCGAGCACTCATCGTTGGAGAGGTGGCCCCGGTTGGACTCGATGCGGGAGCGCAGGTAGTAGGGATACCGCCCGCTGCGGAGCATGTGGAGGTCGTAGTTGCTTTCCAATGCCACCAGGTCACAGCCGCTCAGGGCCTGATGCACCGGCGGGGTCAGGACTCCCAGGTCGGTGGCAATGGTCATGGTCTTGTTGTCCGGGGTGTGGATGCGGTAGCCCACGCATGGTACGTCGTGGCTGGTGGGGAACATCGTCACGCCGAAATCTCCCACATCCTCTTCCCCGCCGGACAGGGTGCGCAGCGCACAGCTGGCGGGCACGATACCGTTTGCATCCAGAAAATCCAGCGTATCGTCTGCGCCGTATACCGGCAGCGGATTCTTTTTGAGGAAGGTGGCCAGCCCCTTGACGTGGTCAGAGTGCTCATGGGTGACTAGAATGCCCGCACAATCGCTGATGTTCAGGCCCAGCTCCTTGAGTGCCGCCGAGGTGGTGCGCACGCCCTTTCCCATATCGATGATGATGTACTTTTCCCCCGTGCGCACCACGCTGCAGTTGCCGGAGGAACCAGAGTATAACGAGATGAATTCAGACATTTCAAACCTCAAGAAACGAACCTCTCCGTCATTGCTTCACAAGAGCTCCCTGTCAGGAAAACTTCTGCAAAACAGACTGAGAGGTTCTGAATGATCACATTGCTGATTCCAGTGCGGCAGGCATCCGATCCACCTTGCTGATCTCAGCGCCCAGGCCGCGCAGCTTTTCCACGATGTTCTCGTAGCCGCGCTCAATGTGGCCGATCTCCTCGATCTCACTGGTGCCGTCTGCCATCAGGGCAGCCACGACCATGGCCGCACCGGCACGCAGGTCAGAAGCACGCAGGGGGGCGGGGTTCAGCTTGTCCACACCCTCAAACACGGCCACCTGACCGTCCACCTGCACCATTGCGCCCATCTTGCGCAGCTCGTCCACATAGCGGAAGCGGTTATCCCACACGCTCTCGGTGATGGTGGAGGTACCCTTTGCCACGCTGAGCAGCACACCCATCAGGGGCTGCATATCGGTGGGGAAGCCCGGGTGGGGCATGGTGTTGATCTTCAGCGGCAGGATATCGCCCTTGCGGGAGACGCGGACGGAATCATCGAATTCCTCCACATCAACACCGGCACGGCGGAGCTTTGCCGTAATGGGTTCCAGATGCTTGGGTGTGACATTTTTGATCAGAACGTCGCCGCCGGTGGCAGCAGCGGCAACCATGTAGCTGCCCGCCTCGATCTGGTCAGGGATGATGCTGTAGGTGCAGCCGTGCATCTTTTCCACGCCGCGCACCTTGATCACATCGGTGCCGGCACCGCGCACATCCGCGCCGCACATATTCAGGAAGTTTGCCAGATCAACGACATGGGGCTCCTTGGCGCAGTTTTCCAGAATGGTCTGGCCCTGTGCCATCACAGCGGAGAGCATACCATTCATGGTAGCGCCCACGCTGACCTTATCAAAGAAGATATGGGCACCGTTCAGTTCCTTGGCGCGGACGGTGATCATGCCGTAGTCCACGCTGTCCTCTGCACCCAGCGCGCTGAACACCTTGAGGTGCTGGTCGATGGGGCGGGGGCCCAGATTGCAGCCGCCGGGCATGGCCACCTGTGCCTTGCCAAAGCGGGAGAGCAGTGCACCCAGGAAGTAGTAGCTGGCACGCATCTGGCGGGACAGATCGTCCGGGACGTTGGTGCAGTTCAGATGGGTGGTGTCGATCTCGTAGGTATTGCGGTTCAGCATCTTGATGCCGGCACCCAGGGTGCTCAGGATCTTCAGACTGACTGCCACATCACTGATGTCCGGCAGATTTTCGATCACACAGACATCTGCCGCCAGAATGGTGGCAGGCAGAATGCCCACAGCCGCATTTTTTGCACCGGAAATGGTGACTTCGCCATGCAGGGGCTTGCCGCCCGTAATAACAAACTTTTCCAATTTTATAATCTCCTTGTCGCAGGCCCGCCAGCGGCAGGGCCACTCAGGGTTCTTACTTGATCTCTCCGCGCACCGCTGGGTACACACCCTCACGATACAACTATCTTATTATACACAACTTCGGGCAAAAAGCAAAGCCCCCTTTTCCCCTGCCGGATTATTTTCTGTTTTGCCCAGAATCTGCGGAAATATTCGATATTTTTGTTTCTTATTTCAAAAATTTTACAATCAGCGCCCCTTACCAGACGCAATCCTCGCTGCAGGTCTCCTTGATCCAGCCCAGCTGATAGGCCTTGACCAGCTGTTTCAGGTCGTGCACCCGCTCCCGAAGGATCTCTCCCTCGTCCGTCTCTTCCACCAGAATGCGGTGGTTCTCCGTTTCCAGTATGTTCTTCTGCGACACGATGTCGATGTTTTCGTTCACGGCCTTTTCGGCACTGACAAAGGGCTGATGGGTCCGCAGGGACATGGTGCGGCTGGAGTACACCAGCGTATACCCTGCAATGCCGGTCTTTTCATGGTAAGCGCGGCAGAACCCGCCGTCAATAACGACCAGACGGCCCCCGCCCTTGATGGGGCTCTCGCCGCTCTTCTCCCGCACCGGCACATGGCCGTTGACGATGTGGCTGGTGCCGGGCAGACCGAATTCCGCCAGGATGCGGCGGCAGGCGGCCTCTTCATTGTACCATGTATAATAGGGGTCCTTGACTTCCTCGTGAGTGGCGGGGTCGGCAATATACAGCCGCTCAAAGGTGGTCATGGCGCTGCGGCCGAACAACGGCGACAGCTTGCCGCACCACAGATACCACAAAAAGTCCTGACCGTTCCGCCGGGCAGCGCTTCCCTCGGGAGCAAAGTAGCCGCAGCGTGCCCGCTCGTCACAGTAGTCCATCAAGCCGCGGCCCGAGTAGTTGTGTCCCTCGAACCGCTCCACGGCAAAGCTTCCGTTTTTGGTCATGGGCACCACGCCGTGGTAGAGCAGGTTGCCGTTCTCGATGTGGTAAACGCTGCCCTTGGCATACAAAAATTCCACATGCTGTTGCAAACGCTCGCTCTGCCGGAAGGATTCCACCAGCTTGCGAAGCACCAGCCGCTCATCATCATTCAGGGCGGCGGGGTCTGCCGGGTCCACGGTGGGGAAGCTGGTGTCCCGCAGGGGGTATGCCTGCCCGTTCAGGGTCACGGTTCCCTTTTTCCAATCGATGTGCCGCAGGAAATCCCGACCCTGCATCTTGAAATCCGGGTTGCGGTCGATGACCTTGCACTCCATCTTGAGCATCAGAATGGTCACGGCCTTGTGCATCACGGCACAGCGGTGGAGCATGCCCTCGGTGTAAGGGCCGCGCGCCGCGTCGGTGTGGGGCATCCAGAGGGTCAGGTCGTCATTTCCGTAGAACTGCTCGGCCATCCGCTGCAGGTGCCGCAGGTTGATGCCGTAGCAGTCCTCAAGCATGGCATGGTTGTGGTAGGCCAGTGTCGTTTTGAGCACGGTGCAGACGCAGATGGGACTTCCGGCGGCGGCACCCATCCAGACCACGTCATGGTTGCCCCACTGGATATCCACATGGTGATGGCGCATGAGCTGGTCCAGTATGATATCAGGCCGGGGGCCTCGGTCAAACAGGTCCCCCACGATGTGCAGCTTGTCCACAGCCAGCCGCTTGATGAGCTCACACAGCCGGACGATGAACCGGTCGGCGCGGCCATTTTCGATGATACTGCCCACGATCTGCCCATAATAAAGGTCCTTGTCGTGGTCCTCAAAGTGAGCATGGAGCAGCTCATCCAGAATATACCCGCAGCTGGACGGCAGGCAGGAGCGCACATGCTGCCGGGTATGCTTGGAGGACACCAACCGGCAGATATCAATGAGCTGAAGCAGGGTCTCTGTGTACCAGTGGTCAAGCGCTTCCTCATCCGTGCACTCGGCTTTGAGCCGGGGCAGTTTCTCGTTGGGGTAATAGATGAGCGTTGCCAGCTCTGCACGGGTCTGCTCCGGCACACTGTCCCCCAGCACGATATCCACCTTTTCCCGGATGACACCCGAAGCCGAGTTCAGGATGTGGACAAAGGCCTCGTTTTCACCGTGCAGGTCGCTCATAAAATGTTCGGTGCCCTTGGGCAGCTTGAGCAGGGCCTGGGTGCTGATGATCTCACTGGCGGCGGCTGCCTGCGAGGGGTAATCCCGTGCCAGCAGGGAGAGATATTTCAAATGATCCCGGATCTCCTCGTTTTCGGTGCGCATGACATCCTCCGTCCGATATGTAGTATTTTTGCATAATATATAATATTCTATCATAGTATACCACATTCCATGTCATAAATGGTATAATAAACGAAAGTAATTCTGTCAAATCTTTTGCAAAGGACTTGGATATTATGCCCAAAACCATTTCTGTTGCCGTGCCGGAAGCCTGCACTCTCTGCCCCCGGCAGTGCAAAGCCGACCGGGCCGCCGGGCAGACGGGCTTCTGCGGGGCGGGCCGCACCCTGAAAGCGGCCCGCGCTGCCCTGCACTTCTGGGAGGAGCCCTGCATCAGCGGCACCCGGGGCAGCGGCACGGTGTTTTTCTCCGGCTGCACCCTCAAGTGCTGCTTCTGCCAGAACTACCCCATCAGCGCCGAGGGGCTGGGCAGGGAGATCACCGTGGAGCGCCTGGCCGAGATCTTTCTGGACCTGCAGGCGCAGGGAGCCCACAACATCAACCTTGTCACGCCTGGGCAGTGGCGGCCCTGGATCATCGCCGCCCTCGACCTGGCCCGGGCGCAGGGGCTGCGTCTGCCCATCGTCTGCAACACCGGCGGATACGAGACCGTGGAGAGCGTGCACGCCTGGCGCGGCTTCATCGACATCTGGCTGGCCGACCTGAAATATGTTTCCCCTGCCCTTTCGGCAGAACTTTCCGCCGCGCCGGACTATTTTGCACAGGCCAGGCCCGCCATTGAAGCCATGATAACTCAGGCCGGGCACCCCGTTTTTGACAGTGAGGGCATCCTGCAGCGGGGCGTGATCCTGCGCCACCTTGCCCTGCCCGGCCATGTGGATGACAGCTTTGCCGTGCTCGATCAGATGGCGGCTTGGAACAAGGCCGACCCCGGGTGCTTCCTGCCCAGCGTGATGAGCCAGTACACCCCCTTCTATCAGGCGGCAGACCACGGCATCGGGCGGCGCATCACCACCTACGAATACCGCCGGGTGGTCAACTACGCCATGGATCTGGGGCTCAGCTCTGGTTATATGCAGCAGAAGAGCAGTGCAAAGGAAGAGTATACGCCCAGCTTTGACCTGACGGGGGTGTAAACCCCACCGTCATCCCTGCGGGATGCCACCGCCCCTAGTAGGGGCGGCCTTGGCAAAACCATAAGGCTTTACGCAATGCCAAGGGCCCCACTATTAGGGGGGCTGTCACCGCAGGGGACTGAGGGGTTCTTTCGTCAAAACAACCAAAATTTCTTTTTCTTTTTCTCTCGGCCGAAACAGCATTTGCTTGCTATCCGGTGCGCTGTGCGGTATAATGGATACAACAATGTGTTCTCACATGAAATGGATCCCGGAAACGACTTTTTAGGAGGAGCGTTATGGAACACTACAATCCCATCCTCGGCAGCGAGCCCAACGGCCAGAAATTCATCACCTGCGGCGAGATCATGCTCCGTCTGACCCCGCCGAACTACGAAAAGATCCGCATGGCATCCAGCTTTGAAGCCAGCTACGGCGGCAGCGAGGCCAACATTGCACTGGCCCTGGCCAACCTGGGTGTGGACAGCACCTTCTTCAGCGTAGTGCCCAACAACAGCCTGGGCAAGAGCGCGGTGCGCTGGCTGCGCTCCAACGATGTGCATTGCACCCCCATGATCCTGACCGAGCCCAACGAGACCCCCTCCAACCGGCTGGGTACTTATTATCTGGAGACCGGCTACGGCATCCGCGCTTCCAAGGTCATTTATGACCGCAAGCACAGTGCCATTACCGAGTACGATTTCTCCCAGGTCGATCTGGACGCTCTGCTGGACGGCTACGACTGGCTGCACCTGAGCGGCATTACCCCGGCACTGGGCCCCAACTGCCGCGGCCTCATCATCGATATGCTCAAGGTGGCCAAAAAGAAGGGCCTGACCGTCAGCTTTGACGGCAACTTCCGCTCTACCCTGTGGAGCTGGGAGGAAGCCCGCGATTTCTGCACCGAGTGTCTGCCTTATGTTGACGTTCTGCTGGGCATTGAGCCCTACCACCTGTGGAAGGACGACAACGATCACAGCAAGGGCGACTGGAAGGACGGCGTGCCCCTGCAGCCCAGCTATGAGCAGCAGGACGAGATCTTCCAGCATTTCATTGCCCGCTACCCCAACCTCAAGTGCATTGCCCGCCATGTGCGCTATGCCCACAGCGGCAGCGAGAACAGCCTCAAAGCCTTTATGTGGTACGACGGCCACACCTTTGAGAGCAAGCTCTACACCTTTAATATTCTGGACCGCGTGGGCGGCGGCGATGCCTTTGCCAGCGGCTTGATCTACGCCATGCTGCACAACTATAAGGCTATGGACATGATCAACTTTGCCGTGGCAAGCAGCGCCATCAAGCACACCATCCACGGCGATGCCAACATCACCGATGATGTCAGCTCCATCCGCAACCTGATGAACATGAACTACGACATCAAGCGGTAAGCTTTCCGCTCTCAACCCGTTCCCAGATTTTCCCCGGGGACGGGTTCTTTTTTATTGCCCGCGATGCTGGAAAAGCCTTTTCTTGTACATTCCTCCAAACTTTTTTGTGAGTTCCTACAATTCCATTGACAGAGAATTCCACGCATGGTATTCTTCAAATTGGTATTATTACCTTTTTTTGCCATACATTCTATGTCGTTTTTCTGCGGCACTCATCCATGAAAGCGAGGAAATCCATGAAAAAACGGTTTGTCAGTCTATTAGTGGCACTCAGCATAACGTTAACATTCCTACCCATGGGAGCAGTAGCAGCGGCTCCGAATAAGATTACTAAAGGGGACCTCATATATACAGTTAACGCCGATGGAGAATCGGTTACAGTTTCCGGTACATCAAGAAAACCTACACAACTTACCATTGGGAGCTCAATTTCAGATCGTAATGGTAAATCATATAGTGTAACAAAAATTGGAATGGGGGCTTTTAATAATGTACGTAACACGCTTACGGAAGTTACATTGCCTCCTACGTTGGACGAAATTGAAGACAGTGCATTCTTTAAATGTTCCAGTCTAACTGAGATTACAATCCCTGAAGGTGTTACAAAAATTGGCACAAATGCTTTTTATGGTTGTTCTCAATTAACAAGCATTACGATTCCGAGTACCATCAAAAATATGGATGCGGCTTTTCCAAGCAATCCCAAGTTATCTCAAGTCACCTTAACAAATGGCATTTACAGAATCAGTAGTAGCGCTTTTAAGGATTGTACAGGGTTAACAGAAATAAAGGTACCTACAAGTGTGTATGAAATCTGCTCAGACGCGTTTAATGGATGCACAGGTCTTACAAGCGTGACCCTTGAAAAGGGTATTAACATTATAAATAGAAACGCATTCAAAGATTGCACAGAACTAAATGATGTAAAATATAATGGATATAAAACAGACTGGGAAAAAGTCAGAGTTAATAACGCAGGCAATGATACACTAACCAGCAAAGTTCGGTATCTGTGTGATATCAACTTTGATTTGAACGGTGGCACTATAAATGGTAGTGGCACTATGGACAAGCAGACTGTTTACAGCAACGAGAAGCTAGGGACTGCAAGCGTCCCCACCACACCCCCACAGCGTACAGGTTATGATTTTGATGGCTGGTATACACAGGCAGAAGGCGGCACAAAATATACATTTACAGAAGCCGTCAGCAGCAACATCATCTTGTATGCCCATTGGAACGCACATAGCCATACTGTAACACTGGAGAACGACGAAAACAAGAAAACGAACTCGTACGACTATGGTTCGTCCGTTTCTGTTCCTACACCCACAAAGAAAACCGGCTATAACTTTAATCATTGGGAAGTTACCGTTCCTGATGGAGAAACCGCCCCATCCTTGAACGGCCCAGATGAGAACGGCAATTATAGTTTCTCCATGCCGGACTATGATATAACCTTGACTGCAAAATGGACACAAAAAGATGTGATTGACCCGGATGTTGACCTCAAGTTTGACGCGGTAACCGGAGAAGTGACATCGAACAATACTCAAGTCAATGCTGATGATATCATCAATAGGAAGTTTTATGATGATAAGGGAAATGAAGTTCCCGGTGAGAAATTGAATGACCGCGGGCTCCCTACGGAACCGGGCGATTATATCGTCAAAGTTGATGTCAAAGAGACCGAAAAAACCGCTCCCGCGAATCAAGTCACTGGCAATCAGATTAAGTGGAGTTACAAGGTTCCCCAGAAAGAAGAAAAGGTCACCTACACTCTATCCCTTCTTGGCGGTATTGCAAAAGTAAACGGCAAGGATGCTACTATCAATGACAATGGTGACATTACCATTGAAAAAGGTGCAACAGTGGAAGTAACCTTTGATAAGAGCATTCTTTCCGATGCTCAGACTTTTGACCAGTGGACAATTAAGCCTGCCAGCGTGCTGAACGCTGTTGAACCCAAGGCTGAAACCATTACCTTTACCATGCCGGGTGAAAATGTTATTATCGAAGCCATGACAAAGGATGCAAGCATTGAGGAAGAGCCCAACATTCTGGGCACTACCCTCATCATTGGTACTGCCGCCGCGGGTACCGCGGTGCTGGCCTACCAGACCTATCAGTTGGGTACTGAGTTCTATCTGATTTGCGCCCTGCCAACCGGTACAGCTATTCCAACAAACCGAGGTGAGCTGGCTGCACTGGTGTGGAACAATGCAGGAAAGCCTGAACCCGCCGCCGTGCTGAACGCCAATGCCACTGAGACTGACAAGGCCATTGCATGGGCCGTGGAGAACGACCTGCTCAAGGCCGCGAAGAGCAACGGCGAAACCTATGAAGCAACTGATCCTGTAAGCCGCACAGAGGTTATCAAGGCATGGAATCAGGTGCAGGCGTTCAAAAAGTAATTCGTACCGTAACGAGAAGAACAAATAACACCGCAAACCCAATACTCTAATAGAGAACCCCCCTGCCGGTGATCTCCCGGCAGGGGGGTTCTCTATGCTTTAAGAAGCAACTACTTTATTGCCGCTTCATCTTTTTTAAGAAAGGATCATACGGTCGTTGGCGAACTCGCCGCCGGACGCGATCTGGAACTTGGCCAGCAGGTCGGAGACGTGCAGGTTCCTCTTCTCTTCCCCGGAGACATCATAGATGATGTGGCCCTCGTGCATCATGATCAGGCGGTTGCCGTACTTGATGGCATCCTTCATGTTGTGGGTGATCATCATGGTGGTCAGGTGGTTCTCCTCCACGATCTTGGCCGAGAGGGTCAGCACCTTGAGCGCCGTCTTGGGGTCCAGAGCGGCGGTGTGCTCATCCAGCAGCAGGAGCTTGGGCTTGTTCATGGTAGCCATAAGCAGGGTCAGTGCCTGACGCTGACCGCCGGACAGCAGGCCCACGCGGGCGGTCAGACGATCCTCCAGGCCCAGATCCAGGCTCTTGAGCAGTTCACGGTAACGCTCCCGTTCGCTCTTGGTGATGCCGATTCTCAGGCCGCGCCGCTTGCCGCGCCGGGCGGCCAGGGCAAGGTTCTCCTCGATCTGCATGGTGGCGGCGGTGCCGGTCATGGGGTCCTGGAACACGCGGCCGATGTAGGCGGCGCGCTGGTGCTCCCCCAGTTTGGTCACGTCGGTGCCGTCAATGATGATCTTGCCGCTGTCCACAGGCCACACACCAGCCACAGCGTTCAGCATGGTGGATTTGCCTGCACCGTTGCCGCCAATGACGGTGACAAAATCACCTTCATTCAATTTCAGGTTCAGACCGTTCAGGGCCGTTTTCTCGTTGACGGTACCAGCGTTGAAGGTCTTGGAAACATTCTGGATCTCAAGCATTTTTTGCATCCTCCTTCTGTGCCTTCTTTGCCGCAGGCTTTGCGAAGTACTTGCTCTTCCAATAGGGCACGGCCAGGAACACCGCCACCACGGAGGCGCTCAGCAGCTTGAGCAGGTTTGCATCAAAGCCGAGGGTCAGCACCAGCTGAATGACGATGTAGTAGACAATGGCACCCAGCGAGACGGACACCAGCTTGAGGGCAAAGTTGTGGAAGATGCGGCTGAACAGGGCCTCGCCGATGATGACAGCGGCCAGACCGATGACGATGGCACCACGGCCCATACTGACATCGGCAAAACCCTGATACTGGCTCAACAGTGCGCCGGACAGGGCCACCAGACCGTTGGAGACCGCCAGACCCAGCACCACGTTGAAGCTGGTGTTGATGCCCTGGGCGCGGCTCATGGCGGGGTTGGAACCGGTGGCGCGGATGCCGCAGCCCAGCTCGGTGCCAAAGAACCAATACAGCACGCCGATGACCACGGCGCTGACCAGAATGACCATGATGATGGGGTTGTGCAGGGCAAGCTCCTTGACCCAGCGCAGGGAGATGAGCAGGCCGTACTTGTCCACATTGATGGACTGGTTGGCCTTGCCCATGATCTTCAGGTTGATGGAATAGAGGGCCAGCTGGGTCAGAATACCAGCCAGAATGGCCGGGATGCCCATAAAGGTGTGGAGCAGGCCGGTGACAAGGCCGGTGGCCAGACCGGCCAGCAGGGCGATGAAAAGCGCTGCCCAGACATTCATGCCGGAGAGCAGGCACATAACGCAGACCGCGCCGCCGGTGCCAAAGGAACCGTCCACGGTCAGGTCAGCCACATCCAGGATGCGGTAGGTCAGGTACACGCCAATGGCCATGATGCCCCAGATGAGGCCCTGCGCACAGGCACCGGGCAAGGCACCGGGCAGGTTGGCAAGTCTTGCAAGAATATCCAAAACGTTTTCCTCCTGTAACTACACTTTTTTCTGATACGGGAAAGCGGAGAAGAACCAAAATTCGCTCTTCTCCGCTGATTTTATTGTAAAGCCTCTCCGTCACCGCAGCGTGGCCCCGGCTTCCCTGTCAGGGGAGCTGTCTGCGAAACAGACAGAGCACTTGTTATTCCTCAATGGCCTCATAACCCTCGGGAACGGTCATGCCCAGATCATCGCAGATGGTCTTGTTGTACTTCTTGGTCACGTTGGTGTACTCGACGGGCATAGTGGAGATATCGGCCTCACCGGTCAGAACCTTGGCAGCCATCTCACCGGTGGTGTAGCCCAGATCGTAGTAGCTGATGGACAGGGTCGCCACGCCGCAGCCGGAGCAGATGCCCTCCTCACCGGCGAACACGGGCTTCTTGGCCGGGCGGCAGATGCCATCGATGATGCCGGTGTTGGCGGCGCAGGTGTTATCGGTGGGGACATACACTGCGTCGTTCTCGTCGGCAGCCTTCTGGCAGACAGAGGCCAGATCGTTGGAATCAGAGAAAGCGTACTGGGTAGCGGTAACGCCCTTGGCCTCCAGGTACTTCTGGACCTCGTCCACCTGATACTGGCTGTTTGCCTCGGCAGAGCAGTAGAGCAGGCCCACCTTGGTGGCCTCGGGCAGCCACTCGGTGATCATATCCGCCTGCTGATCCAGCGGAGCCAGATCAGAGGTTCCGGAGACATTGCCGCCCACGGTGCCATCGAAATCGGTCAGACCCAGAGCAACACCGTACTCGGTGACGGAGGTGCCCAGAATGGGGATGCTGTCGGTGGCAGCCTGTGCGGCCTGCAGGGCGGGGGTAGCGTTTGCCATGATCAGGTCAACGCCTGCGGAAACAAAGCCGTTGGCGATGGTGGCGCAGGTTGCGGAATCGTTCTGGGCGTTCTGGAAGTCAAAGGTGACATTCTCGCCGAACTGTGCGGTCAGGGCATCCTCAAAGCCCTGGGTTGCAGCGTCCAGAGCGGCGTGCTCCACCAGCTGGCAGATGCCAACGGTATACTTCTGGCCGTCAGCCGCTGCGGAAGAGGCCGCAGCAGAGGAAGCGGTGGAAGAAGCAGCCGTGGAGCCGGAGGAACCGCCGCAGGCAGTCAGGGCAGCAGCTGCGCCGCAGACAGCGGCGGCAGACAGGAACGAACGACGAGAAATTTTACGCATGATATTACTCCCTCAATTCTACTTTCGCGGCAACAGGACACCGCATGAAAGTCAGTATTCAAGCGGGCAATCGCATCGCGCTGCCGCTTTACACTCGTGAAGTATATCACACTTTCCGCTCCAAAACAACCGGGAAACAGCCCGAATTATCAATCAAAGTAATTTTATCTATCACTTTTTTCGATTGTTCTGTGCCGCATCTGCATTCCTTCGAGCTTTTTCAGCTCACCGTCCAGCCAGAGCAGATTTTCTTCCAGCTGGGGGCGGTACTCTTTTGCAAAGTCGTACCGGTAATACAGCGCCTGCCACAGCTTTTCCTGCATCCGCCGGGCAAACACCGGCTCAAACAGAGCGTCCAGCCGCTCCACGGTATCCTCCAGCTCCATGCACACCTGCGCCCAGCGCACATCGGTGGCCTCCCGGGCGGGCACATCGTAACGGGCCAGATAATCCCCTACCCTTGCCGCAATGACCTGCCCGCCGCACTGGGTGGGCTGCAAAAAGTAGGACACCTGCCCCTCCTTCGTGATCTCCTGCGCCAGCGGGTAGAGGGCGCAGACCAGCGGCTCGGCATCGTGGATGGCGCAGTGGTTCCCGGTGAGAAAGGGGCAGTTGCTGCGTTCCTCCTTCAGCGGAGCCAGCCGCAGCACCGGCAAGCGGCTGACCTGCCCGATGCTTCCCCGGCAGAATGCCCGGGCCACGGTGCGGGGCGGCAGGCGCAGGCGGGCCGCAATGCGCCACAGGTCAAAGCCCGACAGCACGATATCTTCCCGCCCCCGGCAGCAGCCGCCGCAGCCCGCGCAGGCAAATGAAAACGCCTCGTCCCGGGCAAGCAGGGGCGCGGTGCGGCTAAAATCGGTGCGGCCGCAGAGATCGACCTGTGAATCCTTGAGCATGATGGTTCTCCTGTTCTGTGAATGGTTTTGTTCCATTGTACCACAAAGCCGGGCACAGAAAAAGGGAGCGCATCCGCTCCCCTGTTCAGGATCCCCGGCTCACACGGCGGTAGACCGTTACGGCATCCTCGATGTGGTAGGGCGCGGTGCTGTGGTCTCCCCCTGCCCCGGCCGTGACCAGAATGTATTCCCTGCCCTTCACCTCGGCCAGACTGGCAAGGCAGAGCCCTGCTTCCCCGGTGTAGCCGGTCTTACCGCCCAGGATCCGGCCACTGTGCAGCTCTGTGCCGTCCAGCTGGCTCAGCAGGGTGCTGTGCATCGTGAACCCCTGCGGGTGGCAGTTGGTGGCCGGAACGGTATACCGCTCCGTGGTAAACAGCTTGCGGAAGGTCTCGTTCTGCAGAGCTGCTTCCGTCAGCCGGGCCATGTCCCGCACGGTGGAAACATGTTCCGGGTCGTGCAGGCCCGTGGGGTTGCAGAAATGCGTGGCGGTCATCCCCAGCTCTGCCGCTTTCTGGTTCATCCGGGCCACAAAGGCTTCCTCGCTGCCGCTCACCTCCCGGGCCAGCGTCTCGCAGCATTCGGCCCCCGAGGGCAGCATGGCCCCGTACAGCAGATCCCGCACCGTGGCCGTTTCCTCGGCCTGAAATCCTGCCAGCGAGGCATTCTGGGCCTGCAGAGCCGGAAAGATCTCCTCGGGCAGGGTCACGGGCGTGTCGAGGTCCGGGTTTGCTTCTATGGCCAGCAGAGCCGTCATCATCTTGGTCATGGAAGCCGGATAGATCGTGCTGTCGGCATCCTTTTCGGCCAGCACCTCCCCGCTGTCGGCCCGCAGTAAAATGGCATGGGGACTGTTCAGCCCATCCAGCGTGACCCGCCGGGGCCACAACAGCAGAAGCAGGGTCGCCAGCACCAGCAGCCAGAACAGCCGCCGGAAGGCTCTGCGCCGGTGCTTCCGGCGGTGCGGTGAAGTTTTCATTCTCGTTCTCATCCCTTTTTGCAAAATCAAAAGCGCTTTCATCCCCTAATACGGGACGAGAGCGCATTTTTCTGCAAAAAGTGGGGCCGCCCCACAAAAATTTGTGCAGCGGCCCCAAGCCAGTTCAATATTTTACCTTTTTACGTTATCTACAAGAACGTGTTCAGTGCTGTGCCTTATGGAACATGCCCTTGCGCTTACGCTCCAGCAGATAACCGGCAGCCAGCAGGACACCGCCTGCACGCACCAGAACATCTGCCATCCAGTTGGTGGTACCGGTCTGGATCAGCTTGCCGCTCTCCGGGCGGGCATCCTGTACCGGCGGGTTCACAGGGGTCTCCGGGGCGGGTGTAGTCTTAGCGACTGCCTGCTCCACGGCGGGAGTGGTGGGCCGTGCATCCTGCACTGCTGGGGTAGTCGGCGTAGTGGGAGCCGGAGGAGTCGGATCGGAGCCCTCGGGCGTTTCCGGTTCCGGGTTCGTGGGGATCACAGGGTCGGTCACTTCCCGCAGAGCGCCGTAAATGGTCACGGTGTACTGTGCGGAGTCGGTGCCGTCGATGTCACCGGTGACCTTCACGTTGGAATCCGGGCCAAAGGCATCCAGTACACCCGCTGCTGCGGTGGTGTTGGGGTTGTTCTGGCTCTCATAGCCCCAGACGATGGTATAGGTCTTGCCCTCATACTCGTACTCGGTGCCATAGACCATATCATAAGCGCTGGGCGCACCCTCTGCCTGCTTTTCGTAGTTGCCCCAGATGAGCTTGGTGTTGCCCTCTGCATCGGTGGTCTTGGTGAAGTTCAGGCTCTTACCGTTCACCACCATATCCCGCAGAATAACGACCTGATCGCCATTCTCAGTGGTCTGGTAGGCAGTGTCGAAATTGTATCCGGCCTGCTTCAGCTCTTCCAGTGCCTTGCCGATGATCTCCGGATCATGGGAACCGTCCACATCTAGCATATAGTTCAGTGCGGCGGCGGGCACCCACACGGAGAGATACTGTTTCCCGGTCTCCTTGTTCAGGTCAGAGAGGTAGGTATAGGTCTGGCCTTTATAGGAAAGGGCATCGAAGTTTGCGTGGGCATCATCCTTGGTCAGCAGGAAATTGGTCAGCTTGTCGCCCTGCTTGTTCACTGGCCACAGGGTGTTGTCGGCCTTGTAGTCATAGGTCAGCGTGCCGCCGGTAACGACGAGCTTCTGACCGGGGTAGTACGTGTTCCCTACAATGGTGGGAGCTTCCACATGGGCGTTATTCTTGATAGAAATCTTGGAGTAGGGGCCGTCGATGTAGATGCCGCTGTGGTTATAATCGCCCTTTACAAGGACGGTGCCGTCATCCACAGTCAGGGTGCAACGCATGCCCAGACTGATGCCGGAATACGAATTGTGCAGGTCCATGGACAGAACGCCGCCCTTGTCCACCAGAATATCGTGGTAGGCATAATAAGCAAGAAGGTTATAGTTATCGTGAGAACCATCGGTCATGTTGTAGACGCTGCCATCCGTGATATGCAGCTTGGTTCCCTTGCTGTTGCGGAGCTGGATGGCCATATCCCGCGTGGTGGAATCGACCGTGCTGTTGCCCGAAATGAGTACATTCCGGTAACCGGCAACGATGCCGTAGTTCGCCTGTAGTTTGAGCTTGCTGCCATTTTTGACGATCAGGCTGCCGTTTTCACCCGAATCCTCGCAGTAAATGGCATATCTTCCGACGTTCTCCTCCTTGGTCAGTTCTGCCGAAACGGCGGCAGTGGTATGATCAAACGTGACGGTCGTATTGCTGTTGTTGCCGGTCTCAATGCCTAAGCTCTTGCCCTCGATGGTAACGTCCGAATCCTTGAAGGTGATGTCACCGGCGGCTTCCAGCTTGGAGCCATCCTTAGCCGTACCGCTGCCTTCGTAGCGGATGCCGGCATCGCTGTTGGTGATGTTGAGGGTGCTGTCCTCGGTGGTCAGGCTGGCACCCTGATGGCCGTAAATACCGGTCGCAGCACCACTGATATCCAGTGTACTGCCATCCTCGACTGTGATATCATCCCAGCTGGCAATACCAATACCGGTATGCGGCGCTTTATTGTCCTTCCCACCGTCTATCGTTAGGGAAGAGCCGCCGGAGAGGGTCAGATCACCGTGCTGGGTAACAGCGCGGCCTGCCTGAGTGGAACTGGAGGTCTTAGTATCCTCAATGGTCACATCAGCGCCGTCCGTGATTTCCACGTCCGAGCCATCTGCCATTACCAGACCGCCTGTGGTCTTACTGATGGTCAGTGAGCCGCCAGCGGGGCTTTCCGTTTCTTCTGTGTCTGCTTCCGCAGTTTCGGTCTTTTCTACACCGCCGCTGATAGTCAGGTGCGTTTTTGCACCCTCGCTGGCGCCCGAACCGTCACCTGCGCCGCCACCGCCCACACGGATACCCTCGACATTGACATTCTTTTTAAGGTCCTCGTTTTCAATTGCCTTGGAGCCATCAATGGCATTCTCGCCCTTCAGGGTAAGATCCACATTAGAATTGTCCTGTACGTTGATACCCACCTTTCCGTTTTGTGTCAGGTTGACTTTGGTATTATCCAGCGTCAGGTCAACATCGGCTCCCTTGTTTTCATCTTTATCTTCCAGATTCACACCAATATCAATACCATGGCCGCCGGTGGTCAGGTTGGAATTCTTGACTGTCAGGTCAACATCTGCACCCTCGCCCACCTTGATGATGGTTTTATCCCCTGTGCTCCCGGTATCTGGGAGTGCTTCAGTCTGGGTGCTGGTATCCACATTCACACCGTCAAGAATGATATCCACATCACGTTTGCCCTTCTCGTTCGTGACATCTTCTTCCACAGTGACGGTATTATCCGTTTTTGTACCTTCTGCCTGCGTGATGATGATTTGGCCATTGTTTTGGGTATCCTGATCCACATAGACATTATCCGTTTTACCATCAGTCTGGTTCTGATAACTGTACGCACCAGTACCATCTTGACCAACAGTCACATCACCTTTTTCCAGTTGATACGTCACCGCAGAAGCACTGGGGCCAACCGCGCTCACTGCAACCGCAGTGGCCAGCGACATTGCTGCCAACTTGAATTTCTTGTTTGTCATTTTTCTTCTGCTCCTTTCCAGTTCATGCTCACATGATTGAAAAGTGGTGGTCAAACAGCAGGCCGATCCTTTGTCAACTGTTTTTTGCATGGGAACGCGTTTCTCCCAAAAGCGTTTCCAGCCTTATGATAGCACACCGTACGAAAAAATCAGGCAGAAATAGAAACCTTTGGCAATTTCTTTGCTAGTGAAAGAAAATGCCGCACAAAAACAACAAACCCCCAAGGAATTTCTTCCTCAGGGGTTTTATGTAAGTCGGCGACTACCTATTTTCACGCGCCGTTTCCAGCGAACTATCTTGGGCACGAGTGAGCTTAACTTCTGTGTTCGGAATGGGAACAGGTGGAACCTCACCGTCATCGTCACCGACCAATATGACTGGTTCAGTATAACATTTCTGTTCTACTTTGTCCAGTGTTTCTTGAAGGACGTGCCTTCAAAACTGAATAATCACTGCTAACATTTTGTCATTGACTTGAGAATTCAAGCGAATTGTGGTCAAGCCCTCGATCTATTAGTACACACTTGCTGAATGGATCACTCCACTTACACATCGTGCCTATCAACCTCGTAGTCTACAAGGGATCTTACCTGAT
>ENA-OUQI01000315-OUQI01000315.1-human-gut-metagenome-genome-assembly--contig:-NODE-315-length-40141-cov-18.128898_pt1 | contig 40141 bp, 40 predicted proteins | sample MGYA00237953_ERZ548840 | MGnify/ENA primary metagenome ERZ548840 (study PRJEB26490, sample SAMN05194690) | human gut metagenome | biome: terrestrial biome; feature: human-associated habitat; material... | reverse complement strand
ACAAATCCCCCGATGCTCATGCCGCTTTTTCCGTAAAGATAGAGGTTCTGCGGGTTGCCGATGGGGGTCAGCATACTGCCAAGGTTTGCCGCAATGGTCTGCATACAGACCACCGGGATCAGAAGAGCGCGGCGGACATCCGCTCCCAGACGGCTCAGAACCACGAACGTAAAGGGAACGAAGGTCAGCAGGGAAACATCGTTGGTGATGAACATGCTTCCGAAAAAGCACAGCCCGACCAGTACCAGCGTCAGCTGAAAGGTGCTGTGGGTACGGGACAGCAATGCCCGGCCCAGTCCATCAAAAAAGCCCTGCCGCCGCAGCCCGGCCATGACCGTCATCAGGGAAAACAGGATCGCCAGCGTGCGCAGGTCGATGTAGCCGAGATACTGCGCATCCGGCGGAACAAAGAAGGCGGAGACAACGGCCAGCACAGCGGCTGCGGTGAGGACCGTTTCCTGCTGAATGAATTGTTTGAGTGGTTTCATAGAGACACATCCTTGTAATTGTAAAGGCAGCCCTGCTGCGGTGCCGGACGGCCTTTTTCCGTATTTCAGAGCAGCAGCTCAAACGACCCGATCATCAGGGGCATTCTTCAATGTGGAAGATCGCTACTTTCCCGAAGAACGGATTGCAAGTGCGTGCAGCTTCCGGCTCAAATCGGCCAGACACCATGCGATTGCCATACCGCCGGCAATTCCAAGAGCGGCCAGAAAGGTCTGCTCTCCGAAATGCTCTGCAGCAGACAAATCATTGGAGACGACTGCGTTCATGCAGTAGTAGAGGGTGCTTCCGGGAATGAGGGGAATGGCAGCGGTGATGAAGAAAGGCGTAGAGGGTGCATTGCAGCATCGGGCAAGAATTTCGGCATACAGAGCGGCACAGAAACCGGCCAACAGATTGGCAAGAAAGACGCTGTGCAGGGTGTTGGCGGCAAGAAGATAAGCCAGCCATGCCAGTAGTCCGCCTACACCGGCGGCGGGTAAGTAGCGCCGGTTCAGATTGAAGATCAGTCCGAAACCGACCGAACCAAGGGCAGCACTGAGCAACTGCGAAAAAACCTGTATCATGCGGAAATTCCTCCCATCAACCAGATGGCGGCCATCATGCCGAGTGCAAGGGTGGCGGCCATCAGAATGGCTTCCACCAGCCGAAGAGAGCCGGAAATAATGTCCCCAAGTAAGATGTCCCGGATGGAATTTGTCAGCATGATGCCGGGAATCAGCAGCATGATGATACCAATCAGAACTTTATCGGCATGAAACTGCATCCCAAAGCGGCAGAGCAGCAGAGTGGAGACACCGCTGAGAAATGATGCTATAAACTGAAATTCTACGCCATTCATACAAAAAGGCGAGAGATAGCGCTCCATCCAGCAAATCAGAACGGCAATGCCGCCGGCCAGCAGGCCGTCCCAGAGATTTCCACCAAAGAAGATGGCAAAACTGGAAGCAGCCAACACACTGCCGGCAAGATGCAGTCTTGGGTCCGGATGCTGTGCCAGAATGGCATTCAGCTGGCGCTGAAACTCTTCTATGGAAGGAGGCGCTGTGCAGATACGGCGGCTGAGCGCATTGAGCTTTTCCAATGTCAGCAGGTCATTGCTGGCAGCGTGACGCAGGCGGCGGGTCTCGGTCTGCGGCGGCAGCGAGGGCATGGTAAGCGTGACCACGATGCTGGATGTGATCACGAATACATTCACATCTTCTGCCCCATAGGCGATTGCAATCCGGTTCAAAGTGTCCTCAACGCGGAATACTTCTGCGCCGCTGTTTTGTAAAGCTTCGCCCATTCGGACCAGAATGTGGAGAAAATGACTGATCTCGGTCTCTTCCACAATATCACGCTCTTTTCATCTCGGTTTCCACATTATTATAGCGGGTGGACCGGCAGAACGCAAGACGCTGCAAGGACAGAGAGACTTTTTGATAACTGCATTGTTTACGCGGGCAATGGATCGCCTGGTTCTGAAGAAACGGCTTGCATCCGTTCTGTCACAGCGAAAGACTACGATTGGAGAAGAAAAAATTGAATCCAGTGCAAACGATTTTGCCGAGAATTGCATGAAATATTATAAAAGTATTATTCTTTTATGAATTTTAGCGCTCTACTATTGACACTGCTAATAAACAGTGTTATAACAGTGGCGTGCTCAGGAGAAAGGGGCATGAGGGAACCGCAAGGCTCCCGGGAAGACTCCGCTTCTGATGCACGATCTTGATTTTATGCCCGACCCGAACGCCGGGATTGGAGGGTTGTTTTATGTTTATGCCTGCTGTTTTCCATGAAAATCTGTTCGATGATTTCTTTGATCCGTTCTGGAACGACGGTGCGCTGGAGCGTGCAATGAATCGTGAAGAGCGTGAGACCTTCGGCAAGCGCGGCGCAAACATGATGAAAACCGATGTGAAGCAGACCGCCGATGGCAACTATGATGTGGCTGTTGACCTGCCCGGCTGCAAGAAGGAAGACGTTCAGATGGAGCTGAGCGACGGCTACCTGACCATTCAGGCCGTCCGCAACCACTCCAATGACGAGAAGGACAACAATGGCCGTTATCTGCGCCGTGAGACCTTCTCCGGTACCTGTGCCCGCAGCTTCTATGTGGGTGATGCCGTGAAGAAGGAGGACATCCACGCAAAGTTCGAGGATGGCATCCTGCACATCGTACTGCCCGCACCGCAGCAGCAGAAGGCTCTGCCTGCGAATCCCAATCTCATTGAAATCGAATAACGTTTGTGCATCGGTGTGAGGAACACCGGCGCATAGAACCAGCCCCCGGAGAACCGTAAAAAGCTCTTCGGGGGTTTTTGTATTCTGACATCTTTTCGGAAGTGAAAAAGCGTGGTACCCACAACACCGACACGCAAGAGGGCGCAGCAGTCAATCTTTTTGAAACCGCCGTCAAACACGCATAAAAGCGAAAAGAACCCGCTTTCAACATCAAATTGAAGTGAAAGCGGGTTCTTTATTGAAGTGACACCAAGTTGTCACAAAATCACAGCTTTAGAAGGCCTGTGCATCATATTTATAGCGATATTTCGCCGTAAATTCGTTTCTACTTGATGGGATGAATTATTTCCGACTTGTCAGCCGGTTGAGCAGCATCACAGCCAGGACAATAACACCAATGACGAGAAGAATGCCGACCATGCCGATGAGCATCATGGGCAGGGTGGTCATCCACGAAGAAAGATGAAGCATAAGTGTACCTCCGTTAAGCCATCAGGGTCAGAATCAGGCCGCCTGCAATGACGGATGCGATCTGCCCCGAAACGTTGACGCTGATGGAGTACATCAGCAGGAAATTCTGGTTATCTTCTTCCAATCCCATCTTGTTGACCACACGGCCGCTCATGGGGAAGGCGGAGATGCCGGCTGCACCGATCATCGGGTTCAGTTTTTTGCCTTCGGGCAGGAACAGGTTCAGCAGCTTTGCAAACAGCACGCCGCCTGCGGTATCAAAAACGAAGGCTACCAGACCCAGTGCAAGGATGAGCAGGGTATCGGGCCGGACAAACTTGTCAGCGGTCATCTGTCCGGCCACGGTCAGGCCCAGCACGATGGTGATGAGGTTTGCCAGCACATTCTGCGCGGTTTCGCTGAGGGCGTTCAGTACGCCGCACTCCCGCAGCAGGTTGCCGAACATCAGAAAACCAACGAGAGCTACGCTGGCAGGAGCTACCATACCGGCAATGATGGTTACCACAATGGGGAACAGAATCTTCGTCAGCTGGCTGACATTGCCCTTTTCATAGGGCATTCGGATGCGGCGGTCCTTCTGAGTGGTCAGCAGTTTAATGACCGGCGGCTGCACGATGGGCACCAGAGCCATGTAACTGTACGCTGCCACCATGATGGCACCAAGGTACTGGGAGTTGAGGGTGTTAGCTACAAAAATGGCGGTGGGACCGTCCGCTGCACCAATGACAGCGATGGAAGCAGCATCCTTCAAATCAAAGAAGAAGCCTGCCAGAAACAGGGTGAAGAAAATACCAAACTGCGCTGCGGCACCAAAGAGCATGAGCCACGGTTTTTCCAGCAGGGGGCCAAAGTCGATCATAGCACCAATGCCGATGAAAAGCAGCAGGGGAAACAGCTCGTTGGACATGCCTGCTTCAAACAGGGCAGAAATGGGGCCTACGGTATCGCCCTGCGTGATGGCACCGGACAGCGGCAGATTGACCAGAATGGCACCAAAGCCCATGGGTAAAAGCAGGCTCGGCTCCATTTTTTTGGCGATGGCAAGGTAGATGAGCAATGCACCAATGCCCCACATCACCACCATCTGCCAAGTCAGGTTTCCAAAATTGGAAAACAGACTTGCGAATGTGTTCAGAAAGTTCATAGTTTTCTTGCCTCCTATTGTGCTCCGGTACGGTGACAAGAAAAAGAGACTCCTGCCACAGCACCTTGTCTGTGACAAAAGTCTCAAGCGAACACATGACATCGGGCATTTCTGCCGTGATGACGCTGCCATGCAGCAGTCTCCCGAAGAATAAGCCGGAACACTGCCCTTTACTCCCTTTTATCAGATGTATTAAAACAGAATATGGGAAAACTGTCAAGAAAAATACAGAAATCTTTTCTGTATCTTATGAGGGTTCTTCCGCTGTGGTTCACGCAAGCTGATTACAGCAAAGCATTTCTGGAAGCCCATCGAGAGAAAATCACTCTGCACAAGGCGGCCCCGGAGAGCTGCGATAAGCCCTCCGGGGCCATTTTTGTTTTCCGACATCTTTCCGACAGTGGGAAAGCGTGGTAGAATAGGAGCAAAACTGATATATGATCAACAGGAAGGGGAAAATCAAGATGGAAACGGTCTATATCGCAGGCGGATGCCTTTGGGGCGTACAGCATTTTTTTGACACAGTGCCTGGTGTACAGATGACTGAAGCCGGCAGAGCCAACGGAACAACGAGTTCTCTGGATGGCCCATACGATGGATATGCAGAATGCGTAAAAGTGGTCTATGATGAGAAAAACACAAGCATTTCAGAACTGATGGCACACCTGTTTGAGATCATCGACCCCTACAGCCTGAACAAACAGGGCGTGGACGTTGGAAAAAAGTACCGGACAGGGCTGTACAGTACAGATCCCAGACATCTGGAAGAAGCAAGAGCTTTTATAAACGGCCGGGAGGACCGGGACAAGATCATGCTGGAAGTGCTGCCGCTGACAAATTATGTCCGGAGCGCTGAGGAGCATCAGCACCATCTGGAACGGCACCCTGAAGACTGCAGTTACTGCCATATCCCGGATGCTGTCCTGAACAGATACAGAAATCAGTAAATATGTGATCCTACCATTGCAGTAACACCAATGGAAAGTATCAGGAGCAGGAGAGTGCTCCGCTGGTGCGGGAATTTCTGGCGGATAACGGCATGACGGCGGCGCAGATCGAACGGGTGGCCTATCTGGTGGGGCACCACTGATGGTTCTTGATGTGGCGCTTGGCTGAGAGAGCGAAGCGGCTTCTCAATGGTAAAATAACGGAAAACACCCCTGTGAGCTTTTTTAAACTCACAGGGGTGTTTTTAGGCGTTGGGGTCGGTCAGCACGAAGGTCAGCTCGGCGGTGGCGGCGCACTTGCCGTCCACCCACGCCGAGGCTTTGCCCACGCCCACCGGGCCGTGCTGCTCTACCAGTTCACAGTGCAGGGTGAGCACATCGCCGGGGGTGACCTGTTTGCGGAAGCGGGCATTCTTGATGCCGCCGAAGAGGGCCAGTTTGCCCTTGTTCTCCGGCAGGCTGAGCGCCGCAACGGCACCGGTCTGGGCCAGTGCTTCCAGAATGAGCACTCCCGGCATCACCGGCTGGCCGGGAAAATGTCCGCAGAAAAATTCCTCATTGCGGCTCACGCACTTGCGGCCGATGGCCCACTGGCCCGGCTCATAGTCCAGAATGCGGTCCACAAGGGCAAAGGGATAGCGGTGCGGCAGAAGCGCCGCGATCTCCTCGCTGTTCAGGGCGTTTGCGTCTGCACGCACGGTGCGGGGTTCTGCCATGGGTCAGCCCTCCCATCTGCGCAGGGCGATGCAGGCGTTGTGCCCGCCAAAGCCCAGACTGTTGCTCAGTGCGTAGGTCATGGCTTGCGCACGGCCAGTGTTCGGCACATAGTCCAGATCACATTCGGGATCGGGCTGCTCATAGTGGATGGTGGGCGGCGCAAACTGGTCATGCAGGGCCAGCGCCGTAAATACGGCTTCAATGCCGCCCGCACCGCCCAGCAGATGGCCGGTCATGCTCTTGGTGCTCACCACAGTCAGCTGCTTTGCGTGTTCGCCGAACACCGCGTGGATGGCGGCGGTCTCGCAGGCATCGTTCATGTGGGTGCCGGTGCCGTGGGCGTTGATGTGGTCCACCTGCTCCGGTGCGATGCCTGCATCCGCCAGCGTCAGCGCCATGCAGTCGATGGCACCTGCGCCGCCGGGGGCGGGGGCGGTGAAGTGGTAGGCATCGCAGTTGGCACCGTAGCCCACCACCTCGGCGTAGATGTGCGCACCGCGGGCACGGGCATGTTCCAGCTCTTCCAGCACCAGCACACCGCTGCCTTCGCCCATCACGAAGCCGCCGCGCCGTGCGTCAAAGGGCAGGCTGGCTGCATCCGGATCGGTCGCGGTGGAAAGCGCTTTCATGCTGGTAAAGCCGCCGATGCCCAGAGGGCTGATGCAGCTCTCTGCACCGCCGCAGACCATGGCGGTCTCGTAGCCGTCACGGATGCGGTGGAAGGCATCGCCTACGGCATTGGTGCCGCCGGCGCAGGCCGTCACCGGGCAGGTGCACATGCCCTTCAGGCCAAAGCGGATGGCCACCTGTGCCGCCGCCATGTTGGCAATGGACATGGGCACAAAATAGGGACTTACCTTTTCCATGCCCTTTTCTTCACCGCGGGTGTGCTGCTCCTCAATAGTGGGCAGACCGCCGATGCCGCTGGAAAGGATGACGCCGATCTGTTTGGCTTCCGCTTCGGTGTCCAGACCGCTGTCTGCAACCGCTTCAGCGGCGGCAGCAAGGGCCAGAACGGTAAAGCGGGCCATCTTGCGGGCTTCCTTTTTGTCCACGATGGTTTCCGGGTCAAAGCCCTTCACCTCGCCTGCCAGCTTACATTTAAAATCGGTGGTATCGAACTGGGTAATGGGGCCGATGCCGCATTTGCCTGCTTTGGCAGCGGCCCAGCTGTCGGCGGTGTTGTTGCCCAGCGGGTTCACGGTGCCAAGGCCGGTGATCACGACTCTGCGTTTTTCCATGAGAGTTTTCTCCTTTTACATTGCCATGCCGCCGTCTGCACAGAGCACCTGCCCGGTGAGATAGCTGCTTTGTTCTGCGGCAAAAAATGCCACTGCATTTGCCACATCCTCCGGCTTTCCTGCGCGGCCTGCGGGGATGCCCTTTGCCATTTCGGCACGGACGGCTTCCGGCAGGGCGGCGGTCATGTCGGTCTCGATAAAGCCCGGCGCGACCGCATTCACGGTCACATTGCGGCTTGCCAGCTCGCGGGCAAGGCTTTTGGTCAGGCCGATCAGGCCCGCCTTGCTGGCGGCGTAATTGGTCTGGCCGGCGTTGCCCCGCAGGGCCACCACACTGGAAAGGTTCACGATGCGGCCCCAGCGCTGGCGCACCATGCGGCGGGCGGCCTCCTTGCAGCAGAGGAACGCGCCCTTGAGGTTTGCGTTCAGCACTGCATCGAAGTCCTCTTCGCTCATGCGCAGGATCAGATTATCGCGGGTAATGCCCGCGTTGTTCACAAGGATATCCACCCGGCCAAAGGCGTTCACCGCCTGTTCAAAGAGCGCTTTGCAGCCCTCGGCAGTGGAAACATCGGCCTGCACAGCCACGGCATCTGCGTTTTCGGCCTTGCACAGAGCCACCGTCTCGGCAGCTGCAGCTTCGCCGTGGCAGTAATTCACCACGACATTGCAGCCCTGCTTTGCCAGCTGGATGCACACAGCCCGGCCAATGCCCCGGCTTCCGCCGGTGACAACGGCGGTGCGGATGATCGTTTCTTCGCTCATAGCTCTTCCTTCCATGCTGTCAGTGCGGCGTTCAGCTGCTCCGGGGTCTCCACCGAAGCGCAGATCACGCCGGGCAGGGTCTTTTTCACAAAGCCAGCCAGAGCACTGCCCGGGCCGACTTCCAGAATATGGTCTACGCCCAGCTCACCAAGGCGGTGGAGCGTATCTTCCATGTAAACGCTGCTCTGCACCTGCTTCACGAGCAGGGCGGGGATGCTGTCCTGCTCAGCTTTTTCACGGCCAAGGCAGTTGAACAGCACCGGCACCTGCATCTCGCCAAAGGGCTCAGACGAAAAACGCTTTGCCAGTGCATCCCCGGCGGGGGCCATGAGGCGGGTGTGGAACGGGCCGCTCACCTTGAGCGGGATGCAGCGACGGGCACCGGCTTCTTTGGCCAGTGCGGCGGCTTTGTCCACAGCGGCTTTCTCGCCGCCGATGACCAGTTGACCCGGGCAGTTGTAGTTGCAGATCTGCACGCAGCCGAGCTGTGCAGCCTGCTCACAGCAGGCTGCAAGTGCCTGCCGGTCAAGGTTCAGCACGGCGGTCATGCCGCAGTCGATGCCCTTTGCAGCTTCGGCCATGGCTTTGCCGCGGTAAGCGGCCAGCTCGATGGCCTGCTTTGCGGTGAACACACCGGCAGCTTCCAGCGCGGAGTATTCGCCCAGCGAAAGCCCGGCCACATAAGCGGGTTTCACGCCCTGTTGGGCCAGCACTGCGGTCACGCCGCAGGCAAAGGCCACCATGCAGGGCTGGGTGTATTCGGTCTGATTCAAAAGGCCGTCCGGGTCCTCAAAGCAGACGCGGTGCAGGTCGAAGTCCAGCTCTGCACTGTCAAATGCCGCCCGGAACGCGGGAGAGCCTTCGTAAAATTCTTTGCCCATGCCGGGGTGCTGTGCCCCCTGACCGGCATATAAAACGGCAAGCTTCATTGATTTTGCCTCCATTCGGTCACAAGTTCATCCATCAGCTCCTGCACCGTGCGCATCCGGTCCAGCCTGCCCACGTTGGCCCCGCAGAAGAACAGGCCCTCCTCCACATTGCCCTTTACGGCTTCGATGAGCGCGTGGGTGATGCAGTAGGGCACCTTGGCGGGGTCGCAGGTCTTCAGGCAGCGGGCACAGTGCCGGGGAGGGAAGCGGGTCCCTTCTGCCAGCGCCTGCACCAGCGGGGTGTTCAGTGCACGGCCCGGCATTCCCACCGGGCTGTGGATGATCCGTACATCCTCGGGCCGGGCGTTCAGCAGAACGTCCTTGTAGCCCTGGGATGCGTCGCACTCGTAGGTGGTGATAAAGCGGGTGGCAAGCTGTACGCCTGCAGCGCCCATTGCGGTAAAGTGGGCCATATCGGCACCGGTATACACGCCGCCTGCCACAAACACGGGGATGCTGTGGCCAAACTGTGCTTCAAAGGGCTTTACCTCGGCCAGCACCTCGGGCAGAATGTCATCGAGGGTCTGGCATTTGCCTGCCAGCAGGTCATCTTCGGCAAAGCCGAGGTGTCCGCCTGCCTTGCAACCTTCGATCACCACAAAATCAGCGGTGCGGCCAAACTCTTTGGCCCAGCGGCGCAGGATGAGCTTTGCGGCTCTTCCGCTGGAAACGATGGGCGCGATGGCAACATCCGTTATGCCCACGATGCCGGGTAGCTCCAGCGGCAGGCCCGCGCCGGACACCACCGCGTCCACGCCCGCTTCTACAGCAGTGCGGATCGCGGCCGCATAATCCTGCGTTGCCACCATGGCGTTGATGGCTACCATGCCCGCGCCCTTTGCGATCTGCTTTGCTTTTTTAATTTCCGCTGTCAGGGCACGGTGGTTGGCGCTTGCCGGGTCACGGGCAAAGTCCGGCTCCCGGTAGCCTGCATCGGCGGTGGAGATGCACCCCATGCCGCCGCAGGCTGCAACAGCACCGGCCAGCCCGCCGAGGGAAACGCCCACACCCATGCCGCCCTGTAGGATGGGCACAGACAGGGTCTTTCTGCCGAGGGTCAGCATTCGGTGCTCAGCGCGGCAATGCGCTGCCTCCCGCCGTTCCACAGGTCTGCAAGAATATCCGCCACTGGGCGCACCTCGTGCAGCATGCCTGCCACCTGACCGGCCATCAGGCTTCCGGTGGTGGTGTCGCCCTCAAACACGGCGCGGCGCAGGCTGCCAAGGGTGTACTTTTCCAGCTCCATCTTGTCGGCACCGGCGTTTTCCTGCCGGACATATTCGCGGCTCATGCGGTTTTTCAGCACCCGCACCGGCGCACCCACGCTGCGGCCGGTCACGATGGTATCGCTGTCCTTGGCCTTGAGCAGGGCGGCTTTGTAGTTTTCATGGATGGGGCACTCCTCGCTCACCAGCAGGCAGGTGCCTACCTGCACGCCGCAGGCACCCAGAGCCAGAGCTGCTGCCAGCTGACGGCCATCGGCGATGCCGCCAGCCGCAATGACGGGTACATTTACGGCATCCACCACCTGCGGCACCAGCGCCATGGTAGCCATTTCGCCCACATGGCCGCCGCTCTCGGTGCCCTCAGCAATGACAGCATCAATGCCCAGCGGCTCCAGATGCTTTGCCAGCACGGCGGCGGCGACAACCGGGATCACCTTGATGCCTGCCGCTTTCCACGCGGGGATATATTTGCCCGGGTTGCCTGCACCGGTGGTCACAACGGGCACGCCCTCTTCCACCACGATCTTGGCAAACTCATCTGCCTGCGGATGCATGAGCATGATGTTCACGCCAAAAGGCTTGTCGGTCAGCTCTTTGCAGCGGCGGATGTTCTGGCGCAGGGTGTCGGCGTTCATGCCGCCCGCACCAATGATGCCCAGCGCACCCGCATTGGAGCAGGCGGCGGCAAACTCGCCGGTGGCAATGTTGGCCATGCCGCCCTGAATGATGGGGTATTTTGTGCCTAGAATTTCATTTAAAAGTTTCATAGTTTTATCCTATCGGTAAGCGTCCTCGCCCTCTCCGTCATTGCTAACGCAATGCCACCTCTCCCAAAGTGAGAGGCTTTGGCAGTCCACACAGAGTTTCTGGTTTTGCCAAGGGCTCTCCCTTTGAGGAAAGACTTCCCCCGCGCCGGGGGAAGATGTCGCGAAGCGACAAAAGGGGGAATCTGTCGAGCAAAGCGAGACTGAGAGGGCGAGCCCGTTTGCCGAACATGATTTTTACTCTTTGTATTGAAAAATTGCGCCGCCCCATGTCAGGCCGCCGCCAAAGCCGATGCAGGCCAGAAGCTGGCCCGGCTGCAGCTGCCCGTTCTCGGCAAGCTCGTTCAGGGCTACCGGGATGCTGGCGGCGCTGGTGTTGCCGTGGCGGTCCATGTTCTTGTAGAACTTTGCCGGGTCGGCCTTCAGCGCCCGCACGCAGTGGTCGATGATGCGGCTGTTGGCCTGATGGCAGACCACCCACTCAAGATCATCGAGGGTCAGCTGTGTTTCATCCAGCACAGTGTGCAGGCACTTGGGCAGGGCATCCACTGCAAAGCGGAATACGGCCTTGCCGTCCATGGTGATGGGCGCAGAACCTGTGCGGTTCGGCCCGCCCGCATGGAGAACATCGCTGCCGCGCGCGCCCAGCGTCAGAGCAAAGGGAGTGTCCGACAGCTGAAAAATGGCAGCACCGGCTCCATCCCCAAACAGTACACAGGTGGAGCGGTCGGCGGGGTCCATCAGGCGGGAAAGGGCTTCGCACCCAATGACGAGGGCATACTGTCCACCCAAAGTTGTCAGCAGTCCCCGCGCCACGGCTATGCCGTAGAGGAAGCCGGAACAGGCCGCGTTGACATCCAGCGCAGGCCGGTCCTCGGGAAGGCCCAGCGCCGCCTGCACCTGACAGGCTACACTGGGGGTCGCGTCTGGGGCGGACAGGGTGGCACAGATGCAGCACCCGATCTGCGCAGGGGCAAGACCGCTGCGGGCCAAAGCCTGCTTTGCGGCGGAAATGGCCAGCGTGGCGGCAGATTCATCCTCCGTGCACCAGTGCCGGGTGCGGATGCCGGTGCGGCTGGTGATCCACTCGTCACTGGTATCCACCATGCGACTCAGATCTTCGTTGGTGACCGTTCGGCCGGGGATGGCCCCGCCGGTGGCGATCAGCTGTAAACCACTCATGCGTTCCTCGTTTCTCCGATCTGGCGGTATTTTTTATAGCGCTGGTCGGCCAGCTGGCGGCCGCTCATGCGGCACAGCTCTTTCAGGTGCACCCGCAAAGCAACATCCAACTGTTCAAACAAAGCTGCGTGGCTGCGCTGTGCGCCGCCCAACGGTTCCGGGATCACCTGCTCCACGATGCCATCGCTGTACAGATCCTGCGCGGTCAGCTTCATCATCTCGCAGGCTTCGCCGCTGCGGGAAGCATCCTTCCACAGAATGCTGGCAAAGCCCTCGGGGCTGAGCACCGAGTAAACGGCATTTTCCAGCATGAGGATGTGGTTTGCCACACCCAGTGCCAGCGCACCGCCGGAAGAGCCTTCGCCGGTGACAACGGCAATGACCGGCACGGTCAGTCCGCTCATTTCCATCAGGTTGCGTGCAATTGCTTCGCCCTGACCGCGCTCCTCGGCATCCTTGCCGGGGTAAGCGCCCGGCGTGTCAATGAAGGTGATGATGGGCCGGCCAAACTTTTCGGCCTGCTTCATCAGGCGCAGGGCCTTGCGGTAGCCCTCCGGCCCCGGCATACCAAAGTTACAGGCCAGATTTTCTTCCAGTGTGCTGCCCTTGCGGTGGCCGATGACCGTCACCGGCAATCCGTGAAAACGGGCGATGCCGCCCAGAATGGCAGGGTCTTCCTTGCACTGACGGTCACCGCGCTGCTCAAAGAAGTCGGTGAACAGGGCAGAAACAGTCTCATCAATGTGGGGGCGCTCCGGGTGCCGGGCCAGGAACACCCGATCCTCGGCGGTCAGCGGGCCGCAGGTGCGCAGGATCTCGTCCTCTTCCACAGCCAGCTCTGCCAGCTCGGAGGCATGGGCCGTGATGGCATCCATCTCGTTGCCGCTGCCTTTCAGCGCGGCGATCTGGGCATCCAGCGGAGCCAGCTGCTCTAAAATTTCCTTGATCATTCGTGTTTTCCTCCTGCATGGAGCTGCAAGACCTGGATCAGGGTATCCCGCAGCTGGCTGCGGGGCACCACCTGATCCACAAAGCCGTGCTCCATCTGGAACTCGCTGCGCTGGAATCCGGCAGGCAGCTTTTCGCCAATGGTCTGCTCAATGACCCGCGGACCTGCAAAGCCGATCAGCGCGCCAGGCTCTGCCAGCATGATGTCGCCAAGGCTTGCAAAGCTGGCCGTCACACCGCCGGTGGTGGGGTGGGTGAGCACACTGATGTACAACCCGCCCTTTGCCGAAAAGCGCTGGATGGCAGCACTGGTCTTTGCCATCTGCATCAGGCTGAAAATACCCTCCTGCATCCGCGCGCCGCCGCTGGCCGAAAAAATAACCAGCGGCAGGTGCTTTGCGGCGGCGTACTCGATGGCGCGGGTGATCTTGTCGCCCACGGCAGTGCTCATGCTGCCCATGAAAAAGCGGCTGTCCAGCACGGCAGCCACGCAGGCCACCCCGCCGATGCGGCCGGTGGCCGTTACAGCGGCTTCGCGCAGGCCGGTCTTGTTCTGGGCGGCGGCAAGCTTTTCACGGTAGCCCGGAAAATGCAGCACATCCTGCGGAGCAAGGTCGGCATCCAGTTCCCGGAAGCTGCCGTGGTCCAGCACCAGACTGAGCCGGTAGTACCCGCCAATGGGCATGTGGTAGCCGCAGTTGGGGCAGACGTAAAGGCTTCTTGCCCACAGGGTGCGTGCGGCGCGGCGGCCGCACTGCTTGCACTCCACAAACTGCTGCTCGTGCCAGACGGCACCGGCATCCCGCTTGGCCTTCAGCTGGAAGGTGCGCTCCCGCATTCGGCCGGGGAAAAGATCTCGGATATCGTTCATTGCTTTTTGCCTCAGATATGTGCAGTGATGTAGTTGTAGATATCGCCCACGGTCTTGAGCTTTGCCAGCTCTTCGTCCGGGATGGACACGCCGCAGGCATCTTCCAGAGCCATGTTCAGCTCCACGGCATCCAGACTGTCGGCCTCCAGATCCTCGGTCAGGCTGGCCTCCATGGTCACCTTGTCCTCGTCGCAGTTCAGGGTATCAACAACGATCTTCTTCATTTCTTCAAACGTCATGGTAGTAGTCTCCTTTGATTTGTTTTGAATATCTAAATTTTTTGAAGTTTCTTGCGAACACGACCATTATAGCCGAATCGTTGGATAAGTCAAGAATAATAGTTAAAATATTTTATCTTTTACAATTCTGACACAGTTTTCTTCCTTTTATATATTGTCCTCTTTTACGCCGGTGTGCAGTGTGGTATACTTGACCCAGCAGTCTGAGAACAGTGTTTCCCTGTGAGGGAAAGGAGCCTTCCGATGATTACGATTTCAGAGCGCAGAGAGCATGAATCTGCAAAAAGTTTTGTTCTGCGGGTATTGATCGATAATATTATCAACACCCGTCTGGAGCCGGGTGAAAAATTGAACGAGCCGGAATTGTGCGAACAGCTGGGGGTGAGCCGCACCCCCTTCCGGGAAGCAGAGCTGGAGCTGGCGCAGCGGCGGCTCATTGAGATCCGGCCCAAGATCGGCACCTATGTTTCTCTCATCGATGCAGAGCTGGTGGAAGAAGTGCGCCATCTGCGTGCTGTACTGGAAGCAGAGATCGCCCGCATGGCGTGCGAAAAGCTGACCCCGGCGGATATCGACCAGCTGTGGGAGAACGTGGCGCTCTGGCGCATGTACATTGAGCGTGCACAGGAAGAAAAGATCTTTGAGCTGGACAAGGGGTTCCACCGGCTGCTTTATGTGCAGTGCGGCTGCCCGTACTGGTACGACCTGGTGGAAAATCTGGCTCCGCATTTTGACCGCACCACCATCCTCAGCTTCCGCTGCAGGCCCGCAAAAACGATCTACGAGGATCACGTCAGCCTGCTGAAAGCCATTGAACAGAAGGATGCGGCGGCAGCACACCGCATTGCCGGGCAGCATATGCAGCGCTACACGGAGAACCTTTCTGCGATCCGGGAAGCATTCCCACACTATTTCAAAGCCTGAAACAACCGTATCACGTTCAGAAATGCCGTATCTATGCCAAAAGATGCGGCATATTTTTGTGCAGTTTTTTTCCGGAAACGGCTTGACAGAGATTACGAAATGTTATATATTTTAGTCAATGAAATATATAACATAAAAGCCGGATCTCCAAATCAGGAAGAAAGGTGGATACCATGAAAAAACAATACGATGTGGTCATCATCGGTGCGGGTGTCGTGGGCAGCGCCATTGCACGCGAACTTTCGCGCTACAAATTGAGCATTGCAGTGCTGGAAAAAAATCTGGATGTTTGCAACGAGACCAGTGGCCGCAACTCTGCGGTGGTGCACGGCGGCTTTGCCAACCCCATTGGAAGCCTGAAAGCGAAGTGCTGCGTAGAAGGCAACAAGATCATGGGCCAGCTGGCCGAAGAGCTGAACTTCCCGTTCAAGCGTTGCGGCAAGGTGCTGGTGGGCAACACCCCCGAGGACATGGAGCAGCTGGAGCGCACCATGAAGCAGGGCGCTGTCAACGGCTGCACCGGCCTGGAGATGATCGATGAAGCAATGCTGCACGAGCTGGTGCCCGCCGTGGTGGGCAAGTTTGCCATGTGGTCCAAAAACAGCGGCATCATGGACCCGTTCCTGTACACGGTGGCGCTGGCCGAGAACGCACACGCCAACGGCGCAGACTTCTTCTTTGACCACAAGGTAGAGGCTATCACCCGGGAAAATGAGCTGTACTACCTGCATACTGCCCATGGCGATTTCTGCACCCGCTGGGTGATCAACGCCGCTGGTCTGGGCGCAAAGCAGATCTCCGACCTGCTGGGCCTGACCGGCTACCGTGTCATCGGCTCCCGCAGCAACTACATCATCCTGCACAAGCGCATGGGCAAGCTGCTGCCCATGCCGGTGTACCCGGTGCCCAGCAACACCTATATGGGCATCCACATCACCCCCACCGTGGACGGCAACGTGACTGTTGGCCCGGACGCGGAGAACACCGATGTGCTGGACGACTACAGCGTGCCGCAGGCCAACATGGACAGTCTGGCCGTGGAGGGCGCAAAGCTGTGGCCCCACATCTTCAAAAAGGATCAGATCCGCACCTTCGCCGGCATCCAGCCCAAGTGGGTGGATGAAAACGGTGCCATTCAGGACTGGAAGGTGGAGATCCGGGACGACGTGGCACCCAATGCCGTCAACCTCGTGGGCATTGAATCCCCGGGCCTGACCGGCAGCGTTCCGCTGGCCCGCTACGTCATCGGCCTGATGCAGGAGCGCGAAAAGTTTGAGGAAAACCCAGACTTTGACCCGCACCACAAGGGCATCGTCAAGTTTGCCGGGTGCACGCCGGAACAGCAGGCAGAGCTCATCGCGCAGGACCCCGATTACGGCGAGATGATCTGCAGCTGTGAGGAAGTGACCAAGGCCGAGATTCTGCAGGCTATCCATAACCCGCTGGGCGTTTCCACCATGACCGGCATCAAGTACCGCACCCGCGCCATGATGGGCGGCTGTCAGGGCGGCTTCTGCCAGATGAAGATCGAACACTTCATTGAGCAGGAGCTGGGCACCGAGCCGGAGAATGTGCGTTACAGCCGTCAGGGGTCATGGATACTCACCGGCAATATGCGGAAGGAGGAGAACTGAGCGATGGAACAGAAAGACGTTGTGATTATCGGCGGCGGCCCTGCAGGTCTTGCCGCAGCGGTGGAGCTGCACAAGCAGGGCATCCGCAACATGATCATTCTGGAGCGCGAGGCGATGCTGGGCGGCATCCTGCGCCAGTGCATCCATGACGGTTTCGGTCTGGGCCGCTTCGGCGAGAGCCTGTCCGGCCCGGAATATGCACAGGCGTTCATTGATGAAGTGAACAAGCGTGAGATCCCTTACGAGACCAGCGCCACGGTGCTGAGCCTGACGGAGGATCGTGTCGTCACCGCCTCCACCCGCAGCGGCCTGCGCCAGTATCAGGCAAAGGCTGTGGTGCTTGCCATGGGCTGCAAGGAGCGCAGCCGCGGCGCACTGGGCATTCCCGGCGAGCGTCCGGCGGGCGTGTTCACCGCAGGCACCGCGCAGGCTTACATGAACCTCTACAACCGGATGCCCGGCAAGGAGGTCGTCATCCTCGGCTCCGGCGATATCGGCATGATCATGGCACGCCGCATGACGCTGGAAGGCGCTCATGTGCAGGCAGTGTTCGAGCTGATGCCTTACCCCTCCGGCCTGCCGCGCAACATCGTGCAGTGTCTGGATGACTACAATATCCCGCTCTATCTCAGCCACACCGTCACCGAGATCCATGGCCGTGACCGTCTGACCGGCGTGACCATCTCCGAGGTGGACGCGAACCGTCGGCCCATCCCCGGCACCGAGAAGGAGTACAAGTGTGATACGCTGATTCTCTCCGTGGGCCTGATCCCGGAGAACAAGCTGCTGGAGGATGCCGGCATCGCCATTGACCCCCACACCAACGGCGCTGTGGTGGACGAGAACCTGCAGACCAACGTGCCCGGCGTGTTCTCTGCCGGCAATGTGCTGCATGTGCATGATCTGGTGGACTTTGTTTCCATGGAGTCCGAGGCACTGGCACGCCATGCTGCCGCCTACGTTGAGGGCAAGGGCATCGACCCCTGCACGCTGGACGTGAAGTGCGGCGAGGGCGTGGGCCACACCATTCCGCAGAAGGTCAGCGGCAAGAACGACTTTAGCCTGTCGCTGCGCGTGCGGAACCACTACCGTGACTGCCGCATCGTGGTGCGCCAGAACGGTGTGGAAGTTGCTGCCAAGAAGATGAAGAAAGCCATTCCTGCGGAGATGATCCAGTTCAAGGTCTCTGCTGCCAAGCTGCAGGAAACGGGCGCACTGGAGGTGTCGGTGGAATGAAAAAGCAATTTACCTGTATCGTCTGCCCCAACGGCTGCGAGATCGAAGCCGAAGTTGAAAATGGTCAGGTGATCTCGGTCACCGGTCACACCTGCCCTCGCGGCGAACAGTATGTCCGTCAGGAGCTGACTGCGCCCCGCCGCACCATCGCCAGCTCAGTGCTGGTTAAGGGCGGCGAGCTGCCTGTCACCAGCGTGCGCCTGACCAAGGCCATCCCCAAGGATATGATCTTTCCGGTGATGGACGAGATCCGCAAGGTGGTGCTGACCGCCCCCGTCAAGGCGGGCACCATCGTGCTGCACAACGTCTGCGGGCTGGACAGTGACGTGATGGTCACCAAGAATGTGGATGCCTGCTGACCGGCTGAAATAAAGAAATACGGAAAAACAGTCCTGATCGTCTGCCTGCTTTTACAGCGGACACGGTCAGGGCTGTTTTGATGCTATAAACCTGTTGACATGATGTGGAAATGGGCTTATATCGGCCTCAACGTGGGAAAGGACTGCGGCAAACGCCAAAAGCGGGCAATGCCGCAGCACATGGCTGGTCTGTACAGGCGCGGCCCATGCACTGGGTGTGGAGCCTGCCAGCATTGCAAAAATACGGGCACAAAAAGAACTGTTTGCATTTTGGAAACGAGATGCTATACTATTGATTGTACATACAACGATGTAGATACAACTTCCTGCAATGAAGTCCGGAGGAGCCTATGGATATTACGGAACGAAAAATCACAAAGATCGCACGCGAAGCGGAAAAACTGGTCCTGCTCACGATGCGGGAGGAAGGGGTCGGCACAGCAGAGATCGACCTGATCCATGCAGTGCGGCATCACCCCGGCTGCACGCAGGCGCAGCTGGCGGAACTGCTGCACGCAGATAAGGCTGCCATTGCGCGGCGGACAAAAAATCTGGAAGCAAAGGGTCTTCTGATCCGCAGAGATGCCCCTAGCGACCGGCGCAGCCAGCTGCTGTACCCCACCAAAAAGGCGGAAAGCCTGAGATCCTCCAAGGCAGAGATCGAAGCGGCCTTTTACGAATACCTGACCAATGTGCTCACCGCCGAGGAAGCCGCTGCCTTTGCCGCTGCGCTGAACAAGCTGTACACAGCATCCAAGACCGAGAGCCGCGCGGGCTTCCCGCATTTCCGGAAAGCTGCAGGAGGTGAGGCTGCTCATGAAAAAGGATAAAACGTTCCGCCCGGACAGGGTGCTCTCCTATTTCAAAGCAGAGTGGCTCCCGCTGGCCTTTGTCACGCTGTCGGGCCTTGTGTATAACATCGGCCTGCTGGCAACGCCTTGGTTCGAGGGCCGGCTGGCCCAGTGCCTTGCCGACATTCTGGGCGGCAGCGAGACGGCGGCAAAAATGGCCATGCTGGTGCTGGCCTATATCGTGGTCACGCTGGCGGTGCAGGCGGCGCGCTTTATCAAGCGCTTTTATGTCCGCCGCTTTGCCAACAACATCAACCGCCGGATGAAGGGCATCCTGTATGCCAATCTGGTGCGGCAGAGCCGGGCGGCGCTGGAAAAAGAAGGCGTCGGTGAACTGATGACCAAGGCCATCTCGGATGTGGACGACTGCGTAGAGGGGATGCGCAAGTTCACCACCGAGATCTTTGATACCGGCGTGGCGCTGGTGGGCTATGCTGTGATGCTGCTGGTGTACGACTGGCGGCTGGCGCTGCTCAGCCTGCTGTTCACGCCGTTTTCCTACATGTGCGCGGCATGGATGAAAAAGCCGGTGCAGCGCGCCGGCGCGGCGTACAAAAAGGCGGCAAGTGCGCTGAGCGCTGCCACCCTCGACCGCGCCCGGAATGCTGTGACCTACCGCATTTACGGCTGTGAGGATGCCCGCGTAGAAAAGTACGAGGAAGCCCTGAACACCTACGAAAAAACAGCCGTGCGCAACAATGTGTGGCAGTCCGCTCTGCCGCCGCTGTATCTGGCAGCGTCTGAGGCAGGCGTGCTGTTCATTTTGTGGTTCGGCGCTAAAAATGTGCTCGGCTCCGGCTGGAGCACATGGGACATTGCGGCGTTCACCACCTTCCTTTCCTGCTTCACGAAACTGGTGGTCAAATCCTCCAAGGTGGCAAAGCTGTTCAACTCGGTGCAGAAAGCCGAGGTCTCGTGGAAGCGCATCAAGCCACTGATGAAGCAGCCGGAACAGCTGGAAGCATTGAATATCCCGGCGGCGCAGGACGTGACGCTGGAAAACCTCTCCTTTGCCTATGGCGAAGGACCCATCTTTTCCGGCCTGAGCCTGACGGCGCACCCTGGCGATATCATTGGCATCACCGGCCCGGTGGCCTGCGGCAAATCCACCTTCGGCAGGGTGTTCCTGTGCGAAGCACCCTACGGCGGCTCGGCAAAATTTGGCAAAACGGAATTTGCTGCCCTGACCCCGCGGCAGATCTCTGCCACCGTTGGTTACTTGGGCCATGATCCGGAGCTGAGCGCCGATACGGTGCAGAACAATGTTCTCTGCGGCAGTGAACAGGATGCCATGCCGTGGCTTGCTGCCGCCGCGTTGGACGGCGAAGTGCTGGCCATGGAAAACGGTGTGGATACCGTCATCGGCCCCAGCGGCACCCGCCTTTCCGGCGGTCAGGCCCAGCGCTTGGCACTGGCAAGAACGCTGGCCCACCCGCGCCCGGTGCTGATCCTGGACGACCCGTTCTCTGCGCTGGACCGCCATACCGAGGATACCGTGTTTGCCGATTTGCAGAGCGATGCAAAGGATAAGGTGGTCTTCCTCATCTCGCACCGGCTGTACCACTTCCCGCAGATGCAGAAAGTGATCTTTATGGACGGCGGTAAAACCACCGTTGGTACCCATGCCCAGCTGATGGAAACGGTTCCGCTGTACCGCCAGCTGTACGAGAGCCAGACGGTGCAGAAAGAAGGCGATCTGGATGAAGAGTAAAAAGGATAACGGCGTATTTAAAGCCATCCGCATGGCCGCTATGTCGCATCATCTGCTCACGGCGGGCACCATCCTGTGCGTGGCGGCATCGGTGGCGGCATCACTGCTGCCACCGCTGCTGCTGGCCGGTATCATTGACCGGCTCACCGCAGGCATCCCGCTCACCATGGCAGCAGTGCTGCTTTACTTTGGCAGTCTGGCGCTGGAAGGGGGGCTTTCCTCCGCGCAGGAAAGCCTGCTGGTGCTCTTTGGCCAGAAAATGACCCACGCGCTGCGGTCGGAAATGTCCCGGAAGCTTACCCGGCTGCCCGCAAGCACGCTGGCAGGCCAGAACCCCGGTGAGGTGGCGGCACGCTTTTCCGGCGATGTGGACACGGTGGAAGCGCTGTTCACCTCCGGCATCATCAGCATGGCGGCAGATGCCTGCCGCATCATTTCCATCATGGCGGTCATCGCGGTAAAAAACACCGGCATTGCGCTGGTGCTGCTGCTGGTGCTGCCGCTGTTTGCGGTGTTCACCCGCCATGTGCAAAAGCGGATGCTGGCCGCACAACTGGATAACCGCCGTGCCGTTGCGGCTGTCTCCGGTCAGGTGCCGGAGACGCTGCACAACATCCGCACCATCCGGGCGCTGGGGCTGGAAAGCTATAGGGAACGCCGCTATGACCGCTGCATCGGCGAGAGCTACGCCGCTATGGAGCGCACCAATTTTTACGATGCCATCTATTCGCCGGTGGTGCTGGCGCTGAACGCGGTGGTGGCAGGCATCGTGATGCTGCTTTCCGCTTCCGGCAATGCCATGGTGCTTACATTCTTTGGGATGTCGGTGGGTACCTCGGTGGCGATCATCAACTACATTTCCCGCATTTTTGCTCCCATTGAAAGCCTTGGCATGGAGATCCAGACCATCCAGTCGGCCATGGCGGGCGTCAAGCGCATCGATGCCTTTCTCGCTCAGCCGGAGCGCACGATCCCTGCCGAGCGCCGGACCGCTGCGCGCGGGGATGTGGAGCTTGCGCATGTGACCTTCGGCTATGGCGAAAAGCCCGTCCTGAGTGACTTCTCCATGACGGTAAAGCAGGGCGGGCAGGTCACGCTGGTGGGCCGCACCGGTGCGGGCAAGAGCACGGTGTTCAAGCTTCTGCTGGGCCTGTACCAGCCGCAGGCGGGCTCTGTTACCATTGGCGGTGTGGATGTGGCACGCATCACCGACCGCGAGCGCCGCACCTGCATCGGCTGCGTGGAGCAGCATTTCTCCCGTGTGCCGGGCACCGTGCTGGAGCAGATCACGCTGGGCGATCCGCAGATCACTGCAGAGATGGCACGGAATGCGGCAAAGCTTGCGGGCATTGACGAAGCCATTCAGGCCCTGCCGGAAGGCTGCGACACCGTTTGCAGCGATGGCATGTTTTCGCAGGGCGAGTGGCAGCTTCTGTCCATTGCCCGCGCTGCTGCGGCGGACCCGGCTGTGCTTTTGCTGGACGAGGTCACGGCAAATCTGGACGCTGAAACGGAAGCCCGTGTGCTGGAAGCACTGCGCCGCGCCTCTGCAGGCCGCACGGTGCTCTCAGTCTCCCACCGCATTTACGAAAACCTGGGCGGCAGAACGGTGAAGATCGAGCCGCAGAGCATGTGAACCGAAACATTTTTCGCAATGCACGAAAAACGTTTCATCTCTTGACAGAACAGGCGCTGTGCTGTAAAGCAAGGCGCGAAAGCCGGGCAAAGCTCGTCTCGTTCTTTCAGGAATGGTAAGGAAGATCAAAAATCTGTTTTTTCATGTCAGACATGAAGATACTTCTTGTTCTTTCGCAGAGAAAGGAATATAATGAGAAAGATAAGATCACCAGCATGCACATGATAAAACTTGGAGTGCGCTCAAGGTCAAGAGGAAGATGATTTCTTTCCCGGCAGGACTGTGCTATACTGACAAAAAGATCTCCGGGTGCAGCGCAAAAGCTGCTGCAGGGAAGCTGAAACTTACAGAAATGAGGAACACACACGGCAATGGCACAGCACGAACGCAGCACGGCATATTATCATCTTCCGGGACTGTTTGAATTTTATGAACTGTACCGTGTGTTTCTGCCGCTGTTCCGTGAACACAGGGAATATTTTTACGACTGGTGCGAGATCGGTTCGGTCTACGGTGCACCGGCCGACTGCATCTGGGGCGGGGGCCGCACTGGCTTTGGCGATGCACAGCCGCACCGGGTGCTTGCACTGATGCAGGAATATGGCATATCGGCCCGGCTCACCTTCAGCAATTCGCTGCTCCGGGAAGAGCACCTTGCAGACCGGAAATGCAATGCCCTCTGTGCGCTGTTTGAAAAAGAAAACCGTGTGCAGAATGGTGTCATCGTCCATTCGGACCTGCTGCTGAACTACCTGAAAAGGCAGTATCCGGGCCTTTATTTCGTGTCCTCCACAACAAAAGTCCTTACAGATTTTCAGCAGCTCCGCAGAGAGACGGAACGGGAAGAGTTCCGCTATGTTGTGCCGGATTTCCGCCTGAACAAGTCGTTTGCAGAGCTGGATACCCTGCCGCAGGATCAGAAGGATAAGGTGGAATTTCTGTGCAACGAATGCTGCTGGTACGGCTGCCGGGACAGAAAGCACTGCTACGAAAATGTCAGCCGCAAAAATCTGGGCGAGGACTGCCCGGACCACCGCTGCACAGCGCCGGGCGCACAGCAGGGCTATCGTTTTTCAAAGGCAATGGAAAACCCCGGCTTCATCGGGGCCGGGGATATCCGCAAAGTTTATCTGCCCGGCGGCTTTTCCAACTTCAAGATCGAGGGGCGGGGACTGGGCAGCGCGTTGATACTGGAATTTCTGCTTTACTACATGACAAAGCCTGAGTATCAGCTGCGCGTCCGGGAAGAAATTTATCTGGACAACATGCTGGATCTGTTCTGATGGCCCTGAGCCGCGTTCATATTTGCTTCCGTGATGTATCCTGCCGCCTTCGGGCGGCTTTTGTTTTAGGATGTACTGATTGACACCCTCAAAAGCATCCTGCAGGGAGGTGCAGCCTGCATTGGGAAATGCAGAACAAAGGGGTTTGGGGCACCCCCCCAACAAGCTTTTTGCAACGCAAAAGTCGCCGTTGTATATGCGACGGCATTGCGTAAGCTGTGTTCCGTTTACGGCGCAGTCTTTCGTTTTGTTTGCAGATTCAGATGAATCGCAACGATTCTTAACAGGAACCGTATAGTTTTGCCAAGGAAAGTTGGTCGCAAAGAAAAAGACTTTGTGCTATACTGTGTTAAAAATCATTGCAAAGGTGGGAATGTCATGACCCCTGCAAGAAAGCTGTATCTGGATAATATTCGCTGGATGACGGTGGTTTTAGTGGTGATCTACCATGTGGTCTATATGTTCAATGGCGTGCAGCCTTTTGGTGTGATTGGCCCCTTCCGGGAGCATCAGTTACAGGATTGATTTCAATATCTGGTCTACCCTTGGTTCATGGCATTGCTGTTTGTTGTGTCGGGGATGAGCGCACGGTACTATCTGCAAAGCCATACCACAAAACAATTTGTGAAAGATAAAACCCGCAAGCTGCTGGTTCCGTCCACGATCGGCTTGTTCGTGTTCCAGTGGCTTCTTGGTATGAGGACTATCCGATTTAGTACTACATACCCCAAAGCAGTGTAGCTTCTGTAAGCTTCGCTGCTTTTTATTTTGCAAAGGAGCGTGATGCCATGACCCAACCCAAAACCGACCTTGCCTATCTCCGCAACGAAAAAGCCAAAGCAGAGCAAAAGCTGCGCTCTTGTCAGCACCGAGAGAAAATTCTTGAACGCCAGATGTCAGAGCTGAATCGGAGAGAGCGTGTGCATCGTCTTTGCACCCGTGCCGGAATGCTGGAAAGTTTTCTGGTCTGTCCGGGAGAACTGACCGATGATCAGGTGATGGAACTGCTGAAAATCTCGTTCCGCCAGCCCGAAGTCGTGCTGGCACTTGCAAAGATGGTGCATGATGTTAACGAACGCAGCAACGTCCAAAACCCTTTAGAATAAAGGGCGCAATTATACACCGTTCCGGTGAAATTGCGGTCTTGCAGACGGCTCGATGAAATCGAAGCTGGCGTTTGTGCGCCAGCCCGATTCCATCCCAAGGAAAACTGCATTTTCCTTGCGCTGCTTTGCAGCTATCCTTTTGCGGCTCCCGCCTGAGATCGAAGCGCATGGCACTCCGTTCTAAGGCGGCGAGCAAAACCGAATACAATTCCAGACCGTTCACCAAGAGCAATCTTGCTGGGCGGTCTTTTTGTTTGGGGGTGATGCCTATTCCGTGTCCGCATTTCAAAATTACCATCGTCAAGCGCAGCCAAGGGCAGTCCGCTGTTGCCGGGGCCGCTTACCAGAGCGGCGAACGGCTGTTCAGCGAGTACGACCAGAAAACGAAATTCTACAACAAGAAGAAAGAACTTGTCCACGCTGAGGTCATGCTGCCGTCCCATGCGCCGCCCGGATATGCAGACAGGGCAATGCTCTGGAATGCCGTGGAAGCCGTAGAGAACCAGTGGAACTCCCAGCTTGCCCGCCGTATCGTGCTTGCATTTCCGGTAGAGGTGCCGAAGGAGCAGTATCTTCCCATGCTCAAAGAATTTTGCAACGAGCAGTTTGTTTCCAAAGGGATGATCGCTGACTTTGCCATCCACGACAAGGAAGATGGCAACCCACACGCCCACATTCTGCTGACGCTCCGAGCGATGGACGAACACGGCAAGTGGCTCCCGAAAGCCCGAAAGGTATACGACCTTGACGAGAACGGTGAGCGCATCCGGCTCCCTTCCGGCAACTGGAAGTGTCACAAGGAAAACACAGTGGACTGGAACGACCAAAAGTACGCCGAGGTCTGGCGGCACAGCTGGGAGACCATCACCAACCGCTATCTGGAAGCTGCTGGCAGACTACCAGTCCAGAGAATGGCGAATGTTCCGTGACAAAATTATTGTTCGGGACATGGGATGTGACCTCGGTGTTCCTGACCACGAGATTACAGATTGGGTTATCCGAAATGGAAAGATTATCCGACCGGACACACAAAGCAATCCATTATGGGGACGATAGCATTCTGGAACCAGCATTCACAGAACGAAGATCGGGCGATACCTGCCTATGGAAACAAAGAACGATTTGATCGTCACACAGCGGCTGAAAACATGTGTGAATTTCGAAAATTCGATTGAAGATTACGAAAAAACTGTGTATAATATGATTTGAAGGAGGGAAGATGATTATGCTTATTCGTTTTTCTGTTGAAAACTATATGTCGTTTAAGGAACGGCAAATTTTTTCTATGGCGGCAGGAAAAAGCTCCAGACATCCGTCTCATATTGTTTCGATAGGAACTAATCGACTTTTGAAGAGTAGCTTTATTTTTGGTGCAAATGCAGCAGGTAAATCAAATTTTATCCATGCTGTTGACTTTATGAGGCAACTTGTGACTACAGGCGATTCTAAAAGTGGAAGAAGCCGTGATCGATATTTCCGAATAGATCCATCTTATAGTAAACGACCGGGCGTATTCCAGATAGAGATTGCTGCAAATAATCGATTCTATTCTTATGGATTTTCTATTGACTATCTTAAGAGAGAATTTCAGGCAGAGTGGCTCTATGACGTTACTGATGACAAGGAAGTCTGCTTCTTTGAAAGAGATATAGAAGAAGGTACAACGAAAACAGGCTTGAAGTTTCCTGCAAGTTCAAAAGATGGCATGAGGTATGAAGTATACAAAACCGATATTACTGCTAGTAAGTTGTTTTTAAGTGAATTTGCTAAGAAAGATATTGATGAAACATCTATTTTTTGGCCGCTTAAAGTTGTATACAATTGGTTCTTAAAAGTTGTTGTAGTATATCCATATAGTCATGCTATGAAACCAAACAACTTTTTTGTGAATAGCAGTGGAAACAATACAGCATTAGCGCAAATGTTAGCTGGATTTGATACTGGAATAGAGGGAATCTCTTCAGAAAAGAAATCTCTTGAAGAAGCATTGTCCTTTATGCCAAAAGAAGATAGAAGTCAGCTTATATCTATTATAGAGAATGACATTCGAGAACATGAAGAGATTCGTATGTCGATGGATGAAGATGCTAAAAAATCTATATCCATAGGAGTGAATAACCAAAGTTTTGTTATTTCTATGGAAAATGGAGAGTTAATGGCAGATCAGCTTATGATGAATCATGGTAACAAAGATGATTTGTTTGACCTATATGATGAATCTGATGGCACACAAAGACTATTCGACTTGATTCCTGCGTATGAAGTTGTTAAGGATGGACGGGTCATCCTTATTGACGAGGTGGATCGAAGTTTTCACAGTAAGTTGACAGAAGAATTCGTTCGGCGATATTTTGAGATAACAGAGGGCAGTGCATGCCAGATGATTTGTACGACTCACGACTTAAACCTGATGACCTTAAACCTGCTCCGAAAGGATGAAATATGGTTTGCTGAAAGAGACAATGAACATAGCACGCGGTTATATTCATTAAGTGAGTTTAAGACTAGAAATGATAAAAGCGTTTTGAATGACTATATTCAGGGACGATATGGAGCAATCCCTTGTATTTCAGAAATTGAAAGTGAGGAGGCTTAATATGTCAATTCCTCATAGACTGAATGCAGGTAATCGATTCGAGAGACCTGAAACCCAAAGTATAAAACGCGTGGTTTTTCTCTCTGTTGAAGGAGAAGTGACCGAACGACGATATTTTGAGTTTGTGAGAGAATCAAGGGAAACGCTTGGAATTAAGTCAGTAGTCGAAATCCATGTGCTACGACGTGGAGACAGCTCAAGTTCACCGGAAAAAGTAGTGGAATTGCTCGAAAATTATCTTGAAGTGAGAAATAATAATGACTTTCTTGCGGAAGTTGATAAGTTGGAACTTAAACACTACGATAAAGAATTTATTCATAAATACTTAGAAGCCCCGGATACAATCGATGTAAAAGAGAAAAGGCAGTTTGAGGGATTTCTGAAAGAAGAGCAGTTGGATTTAACATACCTTCTCTTCCTTAACAAATTCAAAGGATCTGATAACGGAGAAAACGACGTTTTCGGAATTGTTATTGATCGTGATGCCGGAAATCACAGTCCAGAGAACATGGCAAGGATTTTCGATGAATGTGACGAGAAAGGGTATCGATGCTTTCTTACAAATCCAAGATTTGAGTTTTGGCTGCTGCTTCATGTTGCAGATGTAAAGTCTGAGTATCCAGATGAACTTGAAAAAATGCTTGACTTCAATGATGAAACTGTAGACAAGCACTTGCTTGAGAAAACGGGCGGCGGAAAAAAGATACAGAGAAAAACATTTGATACTTATTTTCTTCCGAATATTGATACGGCAATCGAGAGAGCTAATGGATTATGCACCTCGCGAAACGAACTTTTAGATCAGCTCGGAAGCACTCTTGGCGAACTTTTTGAACTGCTGCGAGAATAAGAAACCAAAATTATTTCAGCGCACTGGTTTAGCGGCTAGTGCGCTTTTCTTTTTGAGACATGAGTGAAGAAACCAGCTAAGCTGGTAGAATAAAAGCGGCTTTAGCCATAGACAAAGAGAGACCTCCCCGTAAAATAGAGTGCAGATTTGCCAACCACATTCTAGAAACAGGGAGGTTTATCTTTAAAATGAAAGATAACAAAGACGTAGATAGTTTAAGCCATATGATGTGGAGATATCAGTACCATGCAGTGTTTGCACCGAAATATCGGAGAATGGTGATATACGGTCAAATCAAAAAGGACATAGGCCAGATACTCCGCCAGTTGTGTGAGCAAAAAGGTATTGAGACTATCGAAGCAGAAGTCTGCCCTGACCATATTCATATGCTGATAAGTTTCCCTTCGAAGTACAGTATTTCTTACGTTATGGGATATCTTAAGGAAAAAAGTACTCTTTTAAGGCTTACTCAAGCCATCGGCTTAGCCAGTGGTTTTCGCTTACTGTTTTGAACCGTTTATGCCATCAACAACTGTTGCTATCTTCCTCATTGTTAGATTTGACTCAGCCAAAATCTTTTTTATGTTTTTAACATATATCGCAGCCCTTCCATCATCACTAATATGTACCAAAATTAATTTTGACTTTGCTCGTGTCGCAGCAACATAGTGGTTGCAAATATCTTGCTCTGCTTCCAACGTATAATCGGATACGAACAAAATAACCTGATCAAATTCCAACCCTTTAGAGGAATGAAACGTAATCGCAATTCGTTGTAGTCCATCTATATTAAATGCCGGATGAAATTTTTTATCGCAAATGGTTTCATGCACTTTTTTACAATGCTCATCTTTTGTAGAGTAACCCAAAGAATTTGCTAATTGCTCAACTTCTTTGGCAAAGCTGTCCTTATCCGCTTGCTTAAGATATTCATCCAAATGCTTCAATGAAATTTTAACGGTTTGCAAAATATGTTTGTTTCCTACTACCTCATTAGGGTTTTCATCTCTAAGGTCGTAGGCCGAATATGTGGGGAGAATAAAGTGCTTTGCAATAGCGTTATAAAGCCATGCTGCTTCAGTAGTAATATCCGAGATTGGAGTTTGAGGAACATATGTGAATTCTACTCCTTTTTCTGTTAGTTCTTTTGCACCAATCTCAGAATTTGCGTTGCTGTATCTTAACAGAGCACATCTTTTGTTCTTGTCCAAATAAGGTACTACAGCCGAAACCCAATTTGCAGTTGTAGTACATAGCATAACTACCGAAGACAAATCATTGACCTCTTTATAAAGAGGTCTTGTCTCATCGCAAAGCAAATTAGAATAGTTTTGTATCTGCTGACAGGATCTATAATTATCCGTCATAACTTTTTTAGAGAAATCACCTCTGGTCCAAATACTCATAAACGCTTCAGGATATGCACCTCTCCACATATAAATCGACTGTTTTTCATCGCCAACAACGAAAGTATCTATTTTCAGAGTTTCACATAGATACATAAACAGTGCGTGCATATCTTTATCGCAGTCCTGATATTCATCTACATAAATTTTGAAATATTTGGATTTCAAATATAACTGGCACGCACTTGAATTTTTCAGAATTTCAAGTGCCAGTTGAAATATAAAATTTTTCTTGCTGTTTATATATGAGCATAAGATTTGCTCCGTTCTTATTATTTCTATTCCCTCATCAAGAGTACCCACTCTCACAGAGTAGTCTGTACTCATATCGAGTTTATAGTCTTTACCATAGACATCTTTCATAAAGGGCTTGATGATTTCTTCGATGGCAAAACTATTGTTGGTTCCGATGAAATGCTCGCTTACATCAATGTTTAGACGATCTTTAATTTCGGCGGCGGCCTTAATTGTAAATGTAATTGCGGCTACTACTTTGTGTGTATGATTTTCTTCTATGTCATGCTTGATTTTGGAAACCATGGTATGCGTCTTTCCCGTTCCAGCACTCGCGCGAACAATTAAGTTCCCAGATGTTTCAACAATTTCTTTTTGTATCGGCGATAACATCATTCGGCAATCCTCTTTAGACAAGCAAAATTGTAGTGTTCAAAAATAAGTTCACAGTCGTTTTGGGTGAGTTTTTCGGCAAGTTCAACCATGTGATTGTTCTTTGCTCCCTGCAGATAGCCAATCACATTTCCATCGGCTGATGGAAGGTATTCAACCATTTTATCATGAATGACTTCATCCAAATCTTCTTCCAAACTGCATCTCGACAAATAGAGTGAATAATTGCTTCTAATTCGATCCAATGTTTCTCTATTTTTATCGTATAGCTCGCGCTTTGCCGCAACACTCTTTTCATTTAGATGAAATCTGCAACGAGTTGGAATGCGCCCGTTACAAGGCGATGTATCTGGCTGGTGCTTCCAATTACGAAAAATTATCCAAATGATCTTGATGCCGCCGATGTGCGGCATTTTCTTTTTGTAGGGGGTGGTGGCACTGGCAGCAACACGGTTGATCCCCATGCGGAAAAATAAAGGAAAGTCCATCGGGGCGTGTCTGCACAATCACACCAGCTATGTCCAAAACCCGGACAAGACCGAGCAGGGCGAGCTGGTCAGCAGCTACCAGTGCAGCCCGTTGACGGTAGACGAGGAATTTCTGTTGACGAAACGTCTGTATGAGCAAACCACCGGGCGCAGCCAGAAAAGCGATGTAATCGCTTATCAGGTGCGGCAGTCCTTCAAGCCGGGGGAGGTCACGCCGGAGGAAGCCAACCGCATCGGCTACGAGTTCGCCGAGCGTTTTTTGAAGGGCAAACACGCTTTTATCGTTGCTACCCACACCGACCGGGCGCACATCCACAACCACATTATTTATAATTCCACTGCCTTGGATGGAACCCGGAAATTCAAAAATTTCTGGCTTTCTACCTTTGCGGTGCAGCGGTTGAGCGACCTGATTTGTTTGGAGCATCAGCTCTCCACCATCGAGTACAAGCCTTATCGGGAACGGCAGAAGCGTATCGTCTACCCACCGAAAGAAAGCAACCGAGACCGCCTGTGCGGAATCATTGACACCATCCTTGCAGAAAAGCCGGGGGACTACGAAGCATTTTTGCAAAAGCTGGAGCAGCAGGGCTACGAGGTGAAGCGTGGCAAGCATACGGCGGTGAAGGGCGCACGGCAGAAACGATTTATCCGTTTCCGCACACTGGGCACCGGCTATGGCGAGGACGAGATCAAGGCGGTGCTAGAGGGAAAGGCGAAGCACCACCCCTATCAAAAGCAGCCACCGCAGGAGCAACCGTTCCAGCTTCTGGTGGATATTCCGCAGAAAATGGCGGCAGGTAAAAGTGCCGGCTACAAAAAGTGGGCAACGAAGTTCAACCTGAAAGAAATGTCCAAGACGCTGCTGTTTTTACAGGAGCAGAAAATCGGCAGTGCCGAGGAACTGCGAGAACGTGCAGCGGCGGCAACGGAACGCTATCATGCCATGGGCGATTCCATCAAGGCAGCAGAAGCAAGGCTGACGGAGATTGCCGTGCTGAAAACCCATATCATCAACTATGCCAAGACCCGTGAGGTATACGCCGCTTATCGGAAAGCCGGGTACAGCAAAGCATTTCTGGAAGCCCATCGGGAGGAAATCACTCTGCACAAGGCGGCGAAAGCTGCTTTTGACGAAGCCGGGCTGCAGAAGCTGCCGAAGGTCAAGGAGTTGGATGCGGAGTTTGCAGAGCTACTGACCAAGAAGAAAGCCGCTTACCCGGACTACCGCAAGGCACGGAACGAGATGCAGGAACTGGTTCGGGCACAGAAAAACGTGGAACGATTTTTTGCAGAGGAAAAGGACACCATCGAAAAAACGCAGACCCGATAAACGAATACCGCCGAGGAGCTTTCCCAGTTGGGAGGTATCCTCGGCGGCATTTTTTAGTTTATGTAGCAGCGGTCCTGTTTTACAAGCCAATCTTCACACAGCCGCTGAGCTTCGGCCTTTGTGCAGCAGGTGCAGTTGAAAAGTTTGCCACGGATAGAGCAGTAAGTGTAGTGTACCTTCGGGACACCATTAGCATCTCGAAAATCAACGCAACGTTCCTCACCGGGCAGCAGATGAATCGTATCCACGTTCAATAGCTCCTTTTCACTATGTTCGTGTGCAAACCGCACAACACGCAACGTCTGCTATTGTACCATGAACCATCAAATTCTTCTATTGACCCTTACGCCAAAAAGGAACCGGATTTTTCGTGGGATGTGCCGATTGACATCCTCAAAAGCGTCACGCCGGGACGCGCAGCCTGCATTGGAAAATGCAGATCAAAGGGGTTTGGGGCACTCCCCAACAAGCATTTTGCAACGCAAAAAGTGTTTTTGTATAGACGAAAACATTGCTTGCTGGGTCACTTTTCGTCCGGGGCGCTGCCGCTGCCGGAGTTCAGGATCGCCACGAACTGCTGCAGCTGCTTGAGGGAGCTGACACCCAGTTTGTCGTAGATGTTCTTGTTGTGGAAGCGCAGGGTGCTGTCCTTGATGTCCAGCTGCTGTGCGATCTCCCGGGTGCGCAGCCCGGCGGCGTAGCCGTCAAAGATGCGGCGTTCGGTCTTGGTCAGGGTGGGGATGCCCGCCACAAAGGTCTGGAAAGCATCGGGCACCGACTCGTTGCGGCACACGTCCGCCAGCCGGGACAGCTCGGTCTGCATCTGCTGGCGTTCCAGCTGCAGCTCGTCCATCCGCCGCCGGGACTCCCGCCGGTCCTCCTCGAACTGCCGGAACGCCGGCGAGAGGATGCGCCGGTGGAAGTTCATGCAGCAGAACACCACGAAAAAGGCGATGAACAGGCCGATGAGCAGCATCTGCAGATTGCCGGAAAAGACCAGTCTCCGGTAGTCTGCCATGGGGATGCACACCGCCAGCCGGTAGGACTGGCTCTCGCTCAGGCGGCACAGCTGCGAGATGCCCGCATAGGCGCTGTCGGGGCCGGTCAACTGGGTCAGCCCGCCGCCCATGCTGCGCAGCACCAGCGTGTTCCGGGGGGCATGGTAGTAGCCGCCGGTGGTGCCGCTGCTGAGGGCGGCATCGGCGGCAAGGCCCTCCCCCGCCGGGGCCAGCAGGCAGCTCAGCCGGTCAAAGCCTGTGGGCTGGGCGAAGTTCTGCTTGAAGTAGCTCTCGCTGATCTCAAAGCCGCACAGCCCGTACATCGTGCCGTCCCGCCCCCGCAGGGGCAGCAAAAACAGCTGCACCTCCTCCGAGGTGCCGGGCAGCTCGAACCGCTCGGTCAGCGTGTAAGACTGGTACAGCGGGGCGCTGCCGGGGGTCATCCAGCGGTCGTAGTCCGGGAACTGGTCGGTCTGGAACTCCATGCGCCACTTGCGGTGGGGCATCACGCTGTGGGCCTTGCCCACTTCCGCACTGCCCCGGTACAGCAGCAGGGGCACGGTGGGGGTGTCGGCACCGCTTTTCTGCACATACAGCCCGGCGCGGGAATGCTCTGCTCCCTCCATGCGGGTGTTGACGGTGGCATCCAGCAGCACAAAAGCGCCGGAACAGCCGGTCTGGCGCAGACTGCGGCACAGCGGCTCGATCATTTCCTCCTCCAGCGCGTTCAGCATATCGGGAGAGTCGTTCAGCTGGGCAAAGGACATCTGCCGCAGGGCAAGCTCCTTGTCCACCTCTGCGCTCATGTCCTCGGACAGGTTCACGCCCATGACCGCCAGCTGTTCAAAATAGCGCTCCATATCGTTCTGGAACACCGAAAACTGGATCTGCAGACTGCGGCTGATGTCCTTTTTGGTGTTGTGCAGGCTGGCAAACAGGAACAGCGCCGCACCAAAGGTCAACACCAGCAGCACCACCAGCAGCAGGCAGGCCCACAGCAGCCGGCTGCTCATAGGGCTTTGGCGGATCTTTTCACGGTGCCGGTCAACAAAGTGCATCAAAGTCCCTCCTTTCCGGCTGAGCGGCAGGCTCAGGCATTGTCACACAGCAGCTGCCATGTTTCCTCGGCAAGGGCTTCCAGCGTTTCGCCGTCCGCAAGGCGCTGGGGGTAGTCCTTCTGGCGCTGGCGCAGGCTGTCGTACAAGGTTTTGGCCTTGGCGTGGTACCCCACGATGCCCGGTTCGGACAGGGGGGTGTTCTGGATGCGCATTTCATTATAGACGTCGTACAGTCGCTGATAGCTCTGCTGCTCAAAGGGATAGTCCGCAATGGCATCAAAGGCGGCGCTGGACACCGGCATGTAGCCGGTGTCGGCGGCAAATTCCAGATTGCGCTGCTGTTCGGTGAGCCAGCGCAGGAACACGGCGGCGGCTTCGGCCTTCTGGTCGGTGGTCTTGAAGGCGCACAGGCCCACACCGGCCTGCGGCATCAGGGGCGTGGCGGTGCCTGCGGCGTGGGGCAGGGGAGCCAGCAGCAGGTCGGTGGGCTCGGTGGTGTTGTCCGGGTAGGTGACGAAATCATTGTAATAAAGGATGGCCGCAGAGCTGCCAAGGCCCGCCAGCGTCTCGCCGGTCATCACCTGCGTGTTGGAGTACAGGTCCGAGATCAGAATATCGCCCTGCACCAGCGCCCGGGCAAACTCCATCCACGAAGCGCGGAAGGTCTCGTTGGTCAGATCGTACCAGCTGCCCTTGTACAGCTCTGCGCTGCCCTGTTCCAGCGCGTTCAGCTCCACCAGACGCAGGGGGTAGTCCAGCGCGCAGAAGGGCTTGCCCTGCGACCACTGCCGGTAGGCACCCGCCATTTCAAAAAAGCCGTCCCATGTGGCAAGGGTGGAAAGCTGCGCCCCGGTGTCCGCCGCAAACCGGGCGTACTGGGAGCCGTTCAAAAAGATGAGCTGGGTGGATTTGGACACCGGGAACACCACCTGCTTCCCGTCAATGATGCCGTCCTGCACAAAGCCGGGCACATAGGCCGCCATGTCCTCGGCGGTGAACCAGTCGTTCCAGTCCACAAGGTTCTCAATGCCCAGAGCGCTGGCGTCCGCGGGGTGGGCCGAAAACAGGTCCGGCAGGTCCAGCGCGCCGGGCTTGCCGGCCTTGGCGTCCTGCAGCTGGCCGCCGATGGCGGCGCTGTTGGTCATGTTGGTCACGTTGAGCAGGATGCCCTTCTCTCTGCCCACCGTGTCGTTGAACTCGGTCAGCAGGCGGTTCATGGGCGAGTCGGCCTGTTCGCCGTACACATGCCAGATGCTGAGCATGGTGGGGTCCTTGGGAGAAAGCAGGGTCTTGCTGCCGCCGCAGCCCGCAAGTGCCAGACCGGGGACGAGCGCCGCAAGCTTTAAAAATGTCCTTCGTTCCATTTTTCATGATTCCTTTCCGCACATTGCAGCCAGAGGGGGGAAACCGGCACAGGCAGGGCTGCAGCTGCCTGTTTTGGTGGGAAAAGCCCCCAAAATCCCCCCAATTTTGGGCTTTTTGGGGGGATTTTTTGAGGGGGAAGCCCCAAACCCCCAAAAATTTTTTTGGAATTGCCCCCCAAAAACGGCTTTTCTGAGGGGGCAATTTTTTCCCGGGTATGGTACAGTACAACCAGAAAAAGTCCTGCGCCGGTGCAGAAAGCCTGTCGCTGTGCACAAAACGTGTCAACAGGCATCTGTGGATTCTATTCATAAGGATAGCATAAGATGGAGCGGACTGCAAGTGCAGAGAATACCAAAACCAGAGCCCCCTAAAAGCAGGGGGACAAACAGAAAGGAGCACCCCCATGAAAGAGATGAACCGACGCGAATTCCTCACCCTCTCCGGCGCAGCCGTTGTGGCGCTCTCGCTGGCAGGCTGCGGCGGGCCCTCCGCACCTTCCGCACCTCCCGCAGCGCCCACCGGCAAGGAAGCCGAGCTGCTGGCAGCCATCAACAAGGTCTGGAAGGAAAAGTTTAATGCAAGTAAGGTTGACCATGAGCAGCTGACCCTCAATCAGGAGGCGCGGGGAGCCATAAAAATCCAAGGAGGAATCTTCGAGAACGCAAAAGAATCGGTGCATAAGCTGACACCGGAAGACATGGTGGAACTGGGTAAGATTGCAGCGTGGGAACACACAATGAAGCAAAAGTATGAACTTGGAGGAGCTGCCGGAGTCTCTGAACCGACTGGCGAGGAAGAAAATATGGAGATATCCTTGACGTATGAGTATTCCTGCGAGGATGCGGTGGTTCAGAAATTTGTGGATAAAATTCTGGAGTATAGTCTCAGCCGGAAGGCAGAGTTCATCAGCATCTACTGCCCGGTGGTTCAGAGCAATACCTACATGATCGCTACCGTGTTCTGGAACAAAACGGCATAAGATAACAAGACATCAAAACATCCCCCTGTTTGCCCCGGGCACACTCCCCCTGTGTCCGGGGCTTTATAGAAAGGAGCACCCCATGAAAGAGATGAACCGACGCGAATTCCTCACCCTTACCGGCGCAGCCGTTGTGGCGCTCTCACTGGCAGGCTGCGGCGGTGCCCCCAGCGCACCAACGCCCCCCGATGACATCAGAGTCCAGCAGGCACTGGATGCCCTCAATCAGTTCCGCAGGGACAAGGGCCTGACGGAGCTGGTCTATGAGAAGGATCTGGAAGAACTTACCGACCTTCTCATCAGCCCCTTTGTAAAGGAGGGAAAGCCGGTCGTTGACAGAACAGAGTTCAGCTCCTATGTAGATGTAAAGAAAGGTGAAATCGAACAGGCGCTGTTTAACAAGGGGTAGCCCATCTATGAGACCTATTTTACTGCGGGCCTTGGATCGAAAGGACCGAACAAATTGGAGACCTTGAAATACCCCACCGACGAGGTGCAGAAACAGAACTGGCTGACTTATATGTCGGGAGGCGTCGACATGCCGGTAAACAACCCACGCTGCTTTGCCATGTCGGTGCGCAACATCGGCGGTGTGGATTACTACATCGCACTGGTGGTGGGCAAAAAGTTCTCCCATTGATCTTTGGAAATTTCCCGGCCCCGGGCACTGCCCATCCTCCTGTGTGCCCGGGGCTTTGTAAGTGAAAGGAGACAGCCATGAAACACAAATGTTTTGCTGCTGTGGTTCTGGCTGCGGCGCTGTTGCTGACCGGCTGCGGCGGCGCAGCTGCCCCCGCGGCCCCCGCAGGCTCCGGTGCAGCTTCCCAAAGCGCCGCAGCCGCAGCGGTGCAGACGGAGCAAAAGGAGCGCATCACCGACCAGTGGAGCCTTGAAAAGACGGTGCGGGGCGAGATGATCGGCGTGATGAAGCTGAGCATCCATGTGCCGCAGCTTGTGTGCGACAGCCCGGACGCCGCCGCTCTCAACGATGAACTTGCCGCTATGTATGTGGCGGAATACAAGGATTATGAAAGCTACCCGGACGCTGAGGTGCCGCAGGGCGAAGAGAGCCCACAGACCGAGATCATCAACTGGGACGCCTACTGGTACGGCGACTGCGTCAGTCTGGTGATACGCCGCCGCGATTACGACGACGCCCCGTGGTATTACAGCGGGTGGTGCTTCGATTTTGCCACTGGCAAGCGGCTCACCACAGCCGAGATGCTGCAGCGCATGGGTCTGGACCCGGACGAAGTGCAGACGCAGGTGCAGCGGCAGGCCATGCAGACCTTTGACCGGGAAATGGCGCAGGGCGCGTATTACGAGGGCCTGCGCAGCGGCGGGAACCTGTCGGAAATGCGGATGGACACGCTGGAATACAATGCGCTGGAAAATGTGTGTCTGCTGCTGCCCCAGCAGGATCAACTGGTGCTCCGGGGCAAGTACTGCTCCGAGACCGACTGGGGCTGGCAGCAGCTGGATGTGGAGATCCCGCTGACCCCCGCCGCCCCCGCTGACACCCCGGTGCTGACCGACACCTACGACGGTGTGCAGGTGCAGCTGAAGGGAACGCAGGCCACCATCACCCTGAGCCCTGCGCCAAAGACCGACCAATGGGGCGACATTGGCATCCGGGTGGAACAGACGCGCACCTATCCCATCCTTGGCGCTTACAATGAATATGTGGACGTGCGCATCGGGGAGCAGATGGACGGCTTCTTCCGCCCGGTGGTCTATCTGCTGACCAAGGACGGCGTGGTGGAGTACGTGGACGTGCTGCGCTGCCTCATGTTCGGGGATGCCATGATCTGTCAGGACCCCATCTACTTTGCCAACAACGGCACTGCGCTGGAACTCTGCGGCAGCGAGGTAAACCTGCGCCGGAAGGACGGCTCTGTGCTGGAGCTGGCTGACCTGTCGGCAGAGTGGAGCGCGCAGGAGATCCCCTATTCCGTCACCGGCTCCTACAACTACACCTCTGAAACCGGCTGGAGCTGGCTGGATCTGGGCAGCGACGGCAGCGTTCAGCTGGGCGTGCAGGACAACAGCCACATCTATCGGGGCGATGCCTCGTATCTGGGCGTGGTGCCGGAGGGCATGGTGCTGGGCATCTCTGCCGACGAGACCGAAGCCGGGCAGTCGTCCATCGAGTTTGTGACGGCGGTCAAGACCGACCTGTACTACGAGACCCTGAGCGTTACCATGATCGACGGGCAGAACCCCTTTGCTGAGGGCGAGACCCAGCTGCAGATGACCCGCAGCTACGGCTGAGAATACAGGAGAAGGACCATGAAACACAAACGCCTTGCCGCTGCTGTGCTGGCGGCGGCTCTCTGGCTGACCAGCTGCGGCGGCGCGGCGGCTCCCGCTGCCCCCGCAGGCTCCGGCACAGCTGCCCAAAGCGCCGCAGACACGGCGGTGCAGACAGCACAAAAAGACCGCATTACCGAGCAGTTCACGCTGGAAAAGACCATCCGGAACGAGTACGACATCACCTATAGGCTGAACATCCATGTGCCGCAGCTTGTGTGCTACAGCCCGGACGCCGCTTATATCAACTATGAGCTTGCCGCCATGTATGCGGCAGAATTCCGAGAGTACGAGGACAGCCCGGAGATCGAGCCCCAGCAGGACGAGGGGAGCCCGGATACTTATATCAATTGGGACGCCTACTGGTACGGCGACTGCGTAAGCCTTGTGGTTTTCCGCTACGACGGCGGCTTAGACCCGGGGTATTCCCGGGGCTGGTGCTTCGATTTTGCCACCGAAAAGCAGGTCTCCGTGGCGGAAATGCTGCAGCGCATGGGGCTGGACCCGGACGCCGTGCAGCAGCAGATGCTGCGCGGGGCCATGCAGACCTTTGACCGGCGCATGGCGCAGGGCAGCTACTACGAGGGCCTGCTCAGCGGCGGAAATCTGGCAAGTATGCGGATGAACACGCTGGAAAACAACCAGCTGGAGGACCTGTGCCTGCTGCTGCCGGAGCCGGACCGGCTGGTGCTCCGGGGCGGGTGCAGCTCCCCCGCCGGCAGCGGCTGGCGGGAGCTGGAGGTGGAGATCCCGCTGACCCCCGCCGCCCCCGCCGACACCCCGGTGCTGACCGATACCTACGGCAGCGCTTCGGTGCAGCTGGACGGCGACACCCGCACCGTTACCATCAAACGCACCCCCGAGACCATCGCATGGGACGCGGATTACGGCATCCGGCTGGAACAGGACCGCACCTACCCCATCCTAGGCACTTATAATGAATATATCGACGTGTGCATTGGAGAAATCGGCGCATCCTTCCACCCGGTGGTCTATCTGCTGACCAAGGACGGCGTGGTGGAGTATGTGGATGTGCTGCGCTGCCTCATCCACCGAGCCCAGCGTGTTCACCGGCAACTTCGGCGACAGTCTGGCAGCTACCTTCCAGACCGTAGCCAAGCGCTTTACCTACGGCGGTGACACCGGCAAGGACCAGCGGGTGTACTACATCAACACCAAGGAGCTGGGCGAGATCCTGTACGGCACTGCCACCC
>ENA-OUQI01000311-OUQI01000311.1-human-gut-metagenome-genome-assembly--contig:-NODE-311-length-40364-cov-5.069414_pt1 | contig 40364 bp, 26 predicted proteins | sample MGYA00237953_ERZ548840 | MGnify/ENA primary metagenome ERZ548840 (study PRJEB26490, sample SAMN05194690) | human gut metagenome | biome: terrestrial biome; feature: human-associated habitat; material... | reverse complement strand
TTCCGTCTTTTTTATTGTTTTTTATTCTATTTCTTAATTTTCATTTATTCTTTTGCACAAAAAAACGCTGTTACACACAGCTTATTAGCGCCATGTACAACAGCATCGTTTCTGATTATCTCCAGCATTTTCAAACAGTCTTTAATTCTCACCAAACTCTATCAGAATCTTAGTTCCTTTTCCCATTTCACTTTCAATTTTCATGCAATTCGTATTTCCGTATAGATAATAAAGTCTTCCCCTTATATTTGACAAGCCAATCTTCTTTCCCCTGTCCTCAGGATTAAATTTCATACTATTGATCTCAACCAATTTTTCCGCATCCATTCCTCCTCCATTGTCTTCCACGGACAAAACAAGATTTTTCTCCTCATTCCTGAAAACGGTGATTATGATTTTTCCGCAAAATTCTCCGCTTTCCTCATCGATCAGTCCATGGAACAAAGAGTTCTCCACCAACGGCTGAATCATATTCTTAGGAATCTGCTCTTCCATCAATTCCGGCGCAATATCCCATTCTACTTCCAGATTCCCATCATACATAAATTTCTCTATAACGATGTACTGATTTACAATTTTCATCTCGTTTGCAACGGAATCTGTAATCTGGATATCATTTACGCGCAGGCGGTCTTTCAGTATCGCAATCAACGCTGAATTTACTTTTACAATATCTTCGCAGCGTTTTTTTCGCGCAAGATAATTAATGCTGTTAATGGTATTGTAGATAAAATGAGGATCGATCTGGCTTACCAGAAGGCTGAACCTGATTTGCTGTTCTTTTGCTTCTTTTTCCCCAATTACTTCTATGCTGTGTTTCAAATCATCAATCATTTTATTAAAAGAGGATTCCAACTGACCAATCTCATCTTCCCTGTCAGACTCCACTTTGCAGTCCAGATTTCCTTTCGCCGCCATAAGCATGTGTTGAGACAGGACCAGAACAGGGTTTATTAATGTATTTACATTTCTATAGTTCATGAACAATACCAGGAGTAGGAAAATAGCAAGAGTTCCAAAAAGACCTGCAATATATGGGAAAAGCACCATCCAAATAGATTCTTTATTCACAATAGAAACCACTTCGTACCCACAGGTAGCAGATTTGTCGTGGAAAACAATATCACCAGTCAAAGCTTTCCGCTTATTTTTGCTGTCATTCTTCTTGTCGTCATTCTGCACCAACGCCTCCCGGGCATCTACAATGTCTTCTTCCGAACCATACTCATAAAAAGTATTTCCTGTACTGTCAACCAGATACCATGCATCCAGGCTGCTTCCCGCCAGGCCGCGTATGTCTTTCAAAGTATTATTCAGATTTACAAACATGATGGTTATTCAGGTAATAGTTTCTGGCATATGCCACTGTGCAATAAGAATTGGAACCTACGGTAACCTGGTACACAGGAGAATAGGAACGGCCGAAACCAGTACTCATCATATTAGAAAAATTCTCCGAATCCAACACATTCAGGTCTTCCTGAACAATATTGGTCATCGAATCAATAGCAGGAGCATTTTGACCGATAATAGCTATTCCACGGATCATGCCCATATAACTTGTAAGATTGTTCAGTCTAACCGATGCCCTTGTCTTATTCTTCGTATCCGGATTTCTTAAATATGTCTGAATATCATTGTTCTGTTCCACAGTTGCTGCAACATTTTCCATGTAATTTTCTACAAGCGACAATGTATTTTCTACATGCTGCAACAAAGAAGCAGTGGTATTCTCAGATATCTGCACTTCATTTTCCTTAAATACAGGAAAGAAAAAGCCAAAGGAAATTCCGATGGCTATGATAAAAGAAATCAGTCCGCCAGTAAGTATACTCACCATCAAACGTTTTCTGAAAGATGTTTTACATTTATTTTTCGTTTTTTCTTCCCCCTTTTTTGGAATATTCCGTTGGGAACATACCGGTTTTTTTGTAAAAAGCCTGACTGAAATACTGACTTGAATTGTAACCTACAGCAGAGCATATCTCATATATCTTATAGTTTCCATCTTCCATCATTTGCTTAGCTGCTTCGATTCTTATATCGGTCAGGTAGCTTTTTAAAGTAACACCAGTTTCCTTTTTGAACTCACCGCTCAGATATCCAGGGCTTAAGTGTACATAGGCAGCTACATCGTTAAGTGACAAATCTGGATTCCGGAAAGATCTGCAGATATATTCCACAGCATCGGAAATTACCCGGGAATAACCATTCACTTCTCTGGTCATATACTCATGGTAATGGTTTACCTGTTTTTCCAACCAGACAGTAATTCTATCTGCATCCAGCCATTCTTTCCAGCAGGAGGCAATCCTGGAAATTTCTTTTTCGGTCTCATTCTTTTCATAGGCATGCTTCAATACTGTATAGCCAGCCTGAGCTGTGTTTATAAACGGCTCTACTCCATCTGTTCTCGCAATGCTCAGAATTTCATGGAGCATCTGAACACGAATCTGGGAATCCGGCTCTTTCAGCATATTCTCCATGGAAAGATTTTTCTTCGAGCTGACAACAATCTGTTCTTTTCCCAGTTCCTGTACCTGAGAGCAGTCCAATTTACGGATTTCTCCCACTCCTTCCAGATACTTTTCCAGAAATACATTCTTGTTCTCGTCATAAAATCGCTTAAATTCATAAAGACTGATTCTACCCTGCACAATATAAAGAGTAAAACTTGAGTTAGTCTCTTCCTGCAGTTTTTTCTGGAATTTACGAGCAAGCTTATATAGTTCCTGCTCATAGCTTCCATATGAGCTTTCCGTGGAACTCAGCGCGATTACCATCTTTCTGCCCGGTATCGCTGTAATCACATCCAAATCCCATCCAGTTATTTTCTCATTTGTCAGAATTTCCACGAATTTTGAACGATGTACAACGATTTCTTCTGGAACGGCTTCCCCACTCAAACTTATCGGAAGATCCTGCTCCACCATGATAATATGTTCCGGTCTTTTTAAAATCTGTTCAACATCTGCACTTTCTGTCATTTCCTCAGACAGAAAAAATTGCTCCAACATTCTGTCTGTTATGTAGCGTTCCCGCTTTCCAGCTTTTATGATATTTGCTTTCAAACGATTCAAAAGCTCAGACAGTGAGTTCTCTGTAATCTCACTTTTTATTACATATTCAGTGATTCCAAGGCGAATAGCAGCTTTGGCATAACTGAAATCTTCGTATGCAGTCAGCAGGACAATGCTCACTTTTTCATCTTTTTTGCGTATTTCAGATATCATCTCTATACCATCCATAAAGGGCATGCGAATATCTGTAAAAATCACCTGTGGATGATATTCCCTGTATTTTCTTAACGCCTGCTTCCCATTAAAGGCTGTTGCAATTATCTGATAACCATATGCTTCCCAATCAATCATCGTACTCAGATCTTCCAGCATGAGTTTTTCATCATCTACAATCATTACTGATATCAGGTCTGTCATACTTTCTCTCCCCTCAATACATACATTATGTGTTTATATTATTAATTTACCAGATTATTGTCAACACGCAACTTTCCACTCCTCAGCTATACAACACGCAGCAATTCATCCCCCGTTTTAAGATGATTTGCTTTCCAAAATACGCAATTTCTTCCCATCTCTTTCTATAATTCCCTCATCCACCAAATTTTTCATCTCACGCATCATAGCACTGCGATCCACACTCAGATATTCTGCTAATGTAGTGTAAGACATAGATAGTGTAAAACATTTACTTTGTTTCTCGCCTGCAACAGAATTCAGATATGCCATAATTTTTTTCCTGACACTGTTTCGGGAAAGCACATAAATCCGGTTGGCCTGCTGGCTGGCACGCAGGGCAATCATCTGAAGCAGGTTGCTTACCAGCTGACTATGGAATTTACAGGCATTTTCGCAGCGTTTAATCACATGCTCATAGGCGATAAACAGCACTCTTGTTTCGGATTTTGCACAGACATAATAGTGCTGGGATTCTTCAGGTAAAAGGAATGGTTCGCCGAAAACACTATCCTTTTTCAGGTTATCTATCATATATTGATTTCCATCTTCATCAATGCAATAAAGAACTGCCTGACCTTCCAGGATCAAACCTATTTTTTTCATGGAACTGGAATATTCCATCACAGTCTCATTATTCCGATAGACTGCTTCATGCATATCGAAACAGATGCGCATACGTTCCTGTTCTTCAGGAGTTATGTATGAAAAAAGTGTCACTGGTGTCATTTCTACAATCCCTTTCTATCAATTTATCCAGAACATGTTCAAAAAATAATTTCTTATATCTTACACCATTTTGTTGTATTTGCAACAGACTTTATTTCAAAATTTGGTTATACTAAAGCCATGTTAAAGAAATAACAAAGCAGTAAAAAATACATAGTTCCCTCAAAAATCACAAACAATTACATCAATAACAATATCTCATAAAAAGGAGACGAACCTCTATGAAAATTACAGACACCATCCGCTACGCAGGCGTAAACGACCATCAGATAGACCTTTTCGAAGGTCAGTACAAAGTACCGAACGGTATGGCATATAATTCCTATGTGATCCTGGATGAAAAAATCGCAGTCATGGATACTGTAGATGCAAATTTCACTCACGAATGGCTGGATAATCTGGACCGCATCCTGGAAGGCCGCAAGCCAGACTACCTGATCGTACAGCACATGGAGCCGGACCACGCAGCAAATGTGGCAAACTTCCTGAAGGTTTATCCGGAAACCACCGTCGTAGCCAACGCCAAAACCTTCACTATGATCCAGAACTTCTTCGGTCTCGACCTGGAAGGACAGAAGCTGGAGGTTACAAATGGCGGCACCCTCAACCTTGGAAACCACAACCTGACCTTCGTTTTCGCTCCCATGGTGCACTGGCCGGAAGTTATGGTAACCTATGACAGCACAGATAAGGTTCTTTTCTCCGCAGATGGCTTCGGAAAATTCGGCGCACTGGATGTAGAAGAAGATTGGGACGATGAAGCTCGCAGATACTTTATTGGCATCGTTGGAAAATACGGACCACAGGTTCAGAAATTACTGAAAGTTGCCGCAGGTCTGGATATCCAGATCATTTGCCCTCTTCACGGACCTGTTCTTACAGAAAACCTTGGACATTACATTGGTCTTTACGATACATGGTCCTCTTACACACCAGAGACAGAAGGAATTGTGATTGCCTACACATCTGTATACGGTCATACAAAAGCAGCTGTAGAACTGCTGGCTGACAAACTTCGAAGCAAGGGATGTCCCAAAGTTGTTGTATATGATCTTGCAAGAGATGACATGTCACAGGCTCTGTCCGACGCATTCCGCTACAGTAAGCTGGTTCTTGCTACCACAACCTATAATGCAAGCATTTATCCGTTCATGCACGACTATATCACCCGTCTGACCGAGCACAACTTCCAGAACCGCACAGTGGGCATCATCGAAAATGGTTCCTGGGCACCTCTGGCAGCAAAAGTTATGAAAGAAATGCTTTCTGGCTGCAAGAAGATCAACTGGCTGGACACTACTGTAAAAGTGCTTTCCGCAGTAAACCAGGAAAACAAGGATCAGCTGGAAGCTATGGCAAGCGAACTTTGCAAAGAATACATTGCCCAGAATGATGAGCTGGCAAACAAAAATGACATGACAGCCCTTTTCAGAATCGGATACGGTCTTTATGTAGTTACCTCCAATGACGGCAAAAAAGACAACGGACTGATCGTCAACACTGTGACCCAGCTCACTGATACTCCAAACCGTATTGCGGTAAATATCAATAAGGCAAATTACTCCCACCATGTGATCAAACAGACTGGAGTTCTCAACGTAAACTGCCTGTCTGTAGATGCACCGTTCTCTGTATTCCAGCAGTTTGGTTTCCAGACCGGACGCAGCGTAGATAAATTTGCAGGTCAGAAGGTCTACCGTTCCGATAATGGACTGGTATTCCTGGACAAATATATTAATGCATTTATGTCTCTGAAGGTTGAACAATATGTAGACCTTGGTACCCATGGAATGTTCATCTGCAGCGTCACCGAAGCCCGCGTCATGAACGATCTTGACACCATGACTTACACCTACTATCAGAAAAATGTAAAACCGAAGCCAGAAACCGATGGCAAAAAAGGCTTCGTCTGCAAAGTATGCGGCTACATCTACGAAGGTGACGAGCTCCCGGATGACTTCATCTGCCCGCTGTGCAAACATGGAGCTGCAGATTTCGAGCCCATCGGATAAAAAACAACCAGATAAATTTCTCAAGGCAGCACAGAATCCAGAGCGTGTCTGAAAAAGGCTTTCTGCAAGATGTGCACCACAATTTGTGGGAATGATTTTTCAGACACACTCCGGAGCCTGCGCTGCCTAATTACCGGTAATAGCAATTCCTGCTGCACCCTCTGGGAAAAATCTGCAATTTCAATTTTCGCCGGAATTCCATTTCGTCAGCGGATTCTCTCAATATATTCAACGCCATTCGAAGATTTCGAATATCTTTTTCCATGTAATCCGTATAATTTCCACGGCCAACCAGCTTCAAGTGCGTAATTCCGGCTTGCTTTAACTGATAAAGTGCACATAGACCACAGCCAGTTTCACCGCAAAGATAACCTGCAGAATCATAGGAAAAATCATGTAAACTGTGAAAATCATCAGGAACAAAGCCGTCTGGCAGCAAATGCCCTCCATTTATTTCCTGATTGAAAATTTCAGAACCGGCATTCCCTGTTTTTAAGGTTCCGATCTGATAGGGCACTTTACAAAGATACCCCATCTCATCGCAATGCAGAGAATTACAAAATGCACCTGTAAACTGGCACATTTCATTCAATACAAAAGCCTCAAATTCCGGGATTCCTTCTGTCCCACTCTCACACCGCTCTCTATCTGAACTGTAAGCATCTGCCGTATCCATATCCTTTAACATTTCCACATTCGCAGCATCTGTCCCATTCTTTTTTCCGCATTTATCAACAACCACGTTCATATCTTCGAATGTATTTTTCCTGTGAAAAATCACACGTTTCAATCCCAGTTTTCCCAATGAAGCCACCATCTGGCTGTTAATTTCTCCACATTCTCCACTGAGATGGATTTCGCAGTTTATGCCATTTTCACGTAAATATACTATCAGCGCCGGGTCTGCAATAATATAACTATGAAAACCGATTTTCATACACTGGCTTATAATCCCGGCAATTTCCGGATATTGTTCCGGGATATAATACAGGGAATTGAAGGTAAGATGGACTGGTTTTTCGTACTTTTTCATCATCCCAGACAGGATTTCCAGCTCACTGAATGCGCCAAGCTGTACGTTATAACAAAGTACTTCCCTGCGGTTTAAGGGCAGTACCGTTCCGTATTTTTGGGACCAGGAATAAGGAACATAACCACAGAAAAATTCATCTGCACCAGCCTCCGCGAACTTTATATATTCATCTATCGAGCCTAATCCTGCTACTATTTTCATCACTTATCTCCATAAATTCCAGCCTTGAGCAGCCATGTACTTCATCCTGAATAAAATATCGCTTCTGCCTCAACACGGGTATGTCACCTGCCGGCGGCATTACCATGCTCTTATTACAACCCGGTCCACACCGTTTTGGATATAATTCTTCAGTATTTCTTCCTCTTTCAATATCCTCATATCAATCCCAAACAACGAATTATACCGCCCTATCATATGCAAATGTTCCGGATACAAAAGTGCATATTCCGTACAATATCCCGGGCATTTTTTTGCAAGCTTTTGTCGTCCTCTCTCGCCTGTTTCACATACTGCACCAAGAGGACAATACTGTGATGTATTGGTCTGATAGAACGGAATATGCAGGCTGTTTTTTCCAAGTGGAATCTGCTGTTCGTAACCGCAGGATTCCCATTCAAAGCGTTGGATTCCATATTCTCTTTCCAGAAAATTACGGTAAAATCCAGCATTCAGGCTGTTCCTCTCAAACCATTTCTGTTCTCCTTTTTTGAACGAAATCCGAGGGTCTTTTCTGCGTTTATTTAACAAAATTCCAAGGCTGGGAATCAGATTCCTTCTGCCTTTTTTTACTAAAGAGGCCATTCCCCAGTCATTTACAACAATCTCTACAGCCTGCCCTTTTTCTTCACACCACCAGTTAATTTCATCAAGCAATTCTGTTATATAATCCAGCATATATTCCCGGATATAAGAAAAAACAAGTGTGATTTCCACCTGTTCTGCCGCTGCTTTTTCTATTATTTTAAACAACAATTTACGTTCCGGAAACAGAAGATGACAGAACTGATTTCCAATATAAAGGTGATCCGGTACTCTATGTTCCAGAATAATGCTGCCGCAGATACCGATACATTTTCCGGCATACTTTTTGGAAAACTCTGTCAGGGAACTATCCAAATATTCCTGATACAATTCCGGGCGATCTATCTCCAGCGCCAGCTCCGTAACACCTGATTCAGGCGGTACCTGGCACTTATACCCAGGCTTAAAGCCAGTTCCGCACTGAGAACAATTATCAGTTAAATCTATACGTTTCCCATTATAAGCGGACTCCAATACCTCTGGCGTAAGCTCTCTCCGCCATATTCCCACCTGCTCTTCCAGACTGTCACACTTGACCTCATCCAGTTCCCCCGGATACCCTGTCAGGCTTTTCGCCAACGCGCTGTCGTCCTCTTCCAGCTTCAGATGAATGTAGTGATTATACTGATAAAGAAGCCTCTGAACCGCCTCTGCATACGCTTTCTGCTTCACCATCACCTTATATTTCACATAAAATCCGGAGAGTTCTGCGTCCACCATATCAAACCTTTGTATATCGTATTCTGGAATTTCCAATTCACGGTAACACCCATTCTTTATATCATAAAAGCACACCTTCAAAGCTTCTGAATCAGAGATATTTTCTTCTATTGTCCGAAAACAAAATCCACTCTCATCAACCTCTGTAATCCGAACCTCCCGCCCCTTCACAAACCCGGCAAGAAGCCCGAAAGGAATCATTGAAACCATTGCAATCACACCCTGTTCCGTCTACGAATACTGCAAGTATATCTCAGAATATATAAAAAAACAATCTTTCCAGTTTATAAACCTTTTCTCCTTTTTTCTTCACAAAAGAATGATAAAATTAACTTAACGACTATGAAAACATAATCATTGATTTTTCAAACACGCTCCAGTTCTATCTGGTATGCTTCATATTCGCTCACCGCAGCAGGAAGCAGTATTCCAGCCTCCATAAGTGCAGCTCCCGGATATACTTTTCCGGTAGTTTTTTCCCGATAAAAAGCATCCTCTTCCATTCCTTTTAAGGTAACGTATGCTGCCGGCGGATTGGCTTCTGCTGTAAGTCTTATCACACTTACCAGTGCCTTGGATCTATCATCTGATACCACCATCCAGGCCGCAAAATTATCCTGGAAAGGATTGGAAAGACGGTAATAATCTCCTTCACGGATCAATTCCTGATACTCCCTGTATTGGGCAAGCTGGGCACGGATTTCTGCTTTTTCCTTTGCATTTAAAAGTGCGGGATTCAGTTCATAGCCAAAGGTTCCAGACATAGCTGCAACGCCTCTTGTATGCATACTGGTCACTCTTCCGGTCTGATGGTTTGGCACTGCTGACACATGTGAACCCATTGCTGCTACCGGATAAAAGAAGGAGGTTCCATATTGAATCCGTGTACGATTAATAGCATCTGTGTTGTCACTGCACCAGATCTGAGGCGTATAATACAACATTCCGGCATCAAATCTTCCGCCGCCTCCGCTGCAGCCTTCAATAAGAATATCCGGATAACGGTTCGTAAGTTTTTCCAGGAAATCGTACACCCCAAGAACATAATCATAGGTCACGTTTGGTGCATAAATATCTGCCAGGCTGCGGTTCATATCCCATTTAATGTACTCCACATTCCCCTGATCCAGAACTGCGCAAATGCGTTTAAATATCTCATCACGTACTTCTTTTCTGGAAAAATCAAGAACCAGCTGGTTTCTGGAACGGACAGGCTTGCGGCCTGGAATTGTGATTGCCCATTCCGGATGTTCCCTGTAAAGATCACTGTCCTCACTGACCATTTCAGGCTCAATCCAGATACCGAATTTCACGCCTTCCGCGTTTACTCTTTCGATTAATTTTGTCAGAGTTCCGCCTAATTTTTCCTCGTTCACATACCAGTCGCCGAGAGAAGAATTGTCGTCATTTCGCTTTCCGAACCATCCATCATCCATAACCACCATATCGATTCCAAGCGCTTTTGCCTCCTTTGCAAGCTCTACGATGGTGTCTCCGGTGAAATCAAAATATGCGGCTTCCCAGCTGTTGATCAGGACAGGACGATTTGCATGGACGTATTTTCCCTGGCAGATATGATTCATAATGCAGTGATGGTACTGCTGGGAAAGCCTGGAAAGACCTTTGTTTGTGTAGGATAAAATAACCTCTGGCGCGATAAATTCAGCTCCGGCTTCCAGGGGATATGCAAACAGTTCATCAGTCAGACCCATCTGGATTCTGGTCTGATCATACTGGTCCTTTTCTGCTTCTACAAGGAAGTTTCCACTGTATACAAACAGCATTCCGTAGCAGCTTCCGCTGTCTTCATTTGTGTTTTTTCCTGCAAGGATTACCCCTGGATTATACTGGTGGCTGGAGGTTCCACGGCGGCTGCCAATTCGGGTGCTTTCATGGGAAACCGGCATTCTTTCCATGTTTCTTTCCATAGCATGTCTGCCATAAAATTTGATCAGATCATAGTCTCCGTGAAGGAAATCCAGGCATGCAGACTGGGCTTTTTTTACTGTTACAGGGGCTTTTCCAGCATTCTTAATTATCACACTTCTGGTGATAATATCTTCTTTTTCCAGTACTCCGTAGAGCAGATGAAGCTCTACTTTTGTAACAGGATCTTCCAGTATAATCTTCAAAGTTTCCGCTTCATTTTCTTCTGCACGGACGAATGGAAGACCTTTCAGAGTGTATTTTCCAGCCGCAATTTCATGTGTTATGTAAACCGGATTGCAGCACTGGGAACCATCTGCATTCTCTATATTTAACGCATAATTTCGGAAATCTCCTGTGCCAAGTGATGGATATTCCTGTGGCAATGCATCCAGAGAATAGGTTCTGTCGCTGCCTGCTGAATTCGGATTTCCAGAAAAGCCACGGTCTCCATAATTCAGAAGATAGTCCATTTCTCCTGCAGTTCTGGCACCATAATACAGGTGCAAAAGGTACCCTTGAGCATCCGCCTGCATCTGATAGGTAGTGTGGGCAGTGGTGAGGGTAAAGATCCGGGTTGTTTCGTTGAAGGTGATTGCCATGAGTGGGGCCTCCTTTTTCTATGATGTGTTAAGTATAGCATACCAAAATCAACACTTAAATAGCTTAATTTTTCTTATTTTATGCCTTTATGATGTTTTTTTATGGTATAATGAAATATATTATCGCATTATGATATATTGTCAGCAAATGTAACAGGAGGATTCCGGATATGGATAACAACTTTCACATTTTTCCGAGCGAAACTTTCATTGATCTATGCCTTTACCAATATGGACATGAGAAGTGTACTCCCGGACATTTATTTGGTCCGGCAACGCGGAATCACTATCTTTTTCACTATGTTCTTTCCGGAACAGGCACCCTGATGGCCACGAATTCCAAGGGGCAGAATGTAAATTATCAGGTTCGGAGCGGACAGGGATTTATGATTTTTCCAGGACAGATCACCACTTATGTGGCAGATATTCAGGTGCCATGGGAATACGTCTGGGTGGAGTTTGACGGGCTGCGTACCACAGAAATCCTCAACGTTTGTGGCTTTTCCAAGGATGCGCCAGTCTATATGGCCCACTCCAGGGAGGCACGAAAAAAGATGGTGGATGAACTGATTTACATTTCTCAGAATTCAGAGCAATCTCCTTTTCATCTGATGGGACATTTCTATCTTTTTGCGGATCTGCTTGCGCAATCTGTTGCCAGACCGCAGCCTGCCGCCACCAGTAAAATGAGTGATTATTATATAAAAGAGGCGATAAATTTTATCGAACAGAACTTCCAGAATGATATTTCTATTGAGGATGTGGCAGCTGTATGCGGTATTAACAGAAGCTATCTGGGACGAATTTTCCGCACCAGCACAGGACACTCTCCACAGGAATTTCTCATTCATTACCGCATGACAAAAGCGGCGGAATTGCTGAAGCTGACCACATTATCTATAGGAGATATCGGCTCTGCCGTAGGCTACGAAAACGCCCTCCACTTCTCCCGGGCTTTTAAAAATGTGTATGGGGTTTCACCGCGGGCGTGGCGGGAGCAGCATAGATGAAATTTTGATTATACAAAAAGGACTTTCCGATTTCTCAGAAAGTCCTGTATCTGCTTGCGGTTATTGAATTTTAGAAGTTAAATCCTACGGATTTCAGTGTTCCGTCTGCGGACTGTGCGGTTACGTCCTGGGCAACTACGCCAGCTTCTGTCTCCTGGATGTGGAGGGCGCTCTGGGTTTCGTTTTCCTCTGATGCAACATTTTTGAATTCCATATTAATTACGACTGCTTCGTCTGGAACTTCGATCTCAACACCATCTGCGATGAAGGTTACGTCGTAGAAAGTGTACTCGTCGTCTTCTGTTGTTCCAAGGTCTCTGATGGAAGCCTGTTTTGCTTCTTCATATTTCTCACTGCCAGCTTCAAGCTTTACAGCGTTCATTTCAGCGTTTTCTGGAAGAGCTGTCTCATCAAACACTTTTGCAGTGATAATGACTTCTTCGTTCTCGAAACGGAAATCGGAATCTACGGTAGTTTCTACTGCATCTCCAACTTCACCGGTTCCATCGGTAAACTCAGCTGGATCAGCTTCTGCAGAGCTATCTGTGAATCCATCAACAAAAGCGGCTTCTTCAGCAGATTCCCCGGTCTGGAACTCATCCTGAGATTCTTCTGCCTGAACTTCCTCGGTCTGTGCAACCTCCGGCTGAACCTCTGTCTGAGTCTGCTCTGGCTGAACCTCCTCAGTCTGTGCAGCTTCCGGCTGAACTTCTTCCACATATACAGCTTCATCACCTGTAGTAAAAGCATCCATCTCTGCAAGTGCCTCCGCATCTGTAAATCCTTCTGCGGAAACTACTGTATATCCTGTCACCAGCATTGTCGCTGAAATCATAACTGCCATTGCTTTTTTTAATGTATTCTTTCTCATAATGGAAACCTCCTGAAATCTATAAAGTCATTCCCAAATGTAATATCCTTTAATTTGACTTCATTATACCAGTAGGGCTGTTTCGTCAACTCTTTCTTCGGGATGTTTTTCCACTTTTCAGGAAAGTTTTTTTACTTTTTTGCAAAACCAGAACCACAGGGCTGTTCTGTAGTTTTCCTTAATTGAGCAGAAAACTAAAGTGAATCTGCAAAAAGGCGATCCGCTTTGTGTGCGGACCGCCTTCATTTGTACTTGCTTTGTTATGGTTCCGACCTGGTCAGAAACCTTGTTTTGCTTTACTGTCTTTTGTTTCTTCTGCGGCGTCTTTCAGTCTCGGCTGCAAGCATTGCAGCTGCAAGAAGAAGCATCAGATAAGTTCCGATCGGGGTATCATCTCCGGTCTTCGGTGATTTGCCACCGCCGTAGCCGCCGGAATGATTTTCGGAGCCACCGCTATTTCCACCATCGGAAGAAGGAGTAGGTGTTGGTGTTTCTGTTACTGTGCTTTCTTCCTGGTTGGTGATGACAACTTCTGCTGTCATATTCGTTTCATCAAATATAACAGAATCTGCACTTACGGTAACTTTATATCCAAAGCCTTCGGAGCCTGCAATTGGTTTTCCGTTGGAATCAGTTTCCGTTACATACAGGGTTACCTTTGCTCCTGACTGGGCAAGACCAACATTGATGATCTCACTTACTTCATAGCCACCGTCCATATCAAGCTTGATAATGTTCTGCTCAACCTGCTGGGAAAGCTGTGTATGAGCTGCATCATCAAAGATACCTGCATAGAATACCTCGTTGCTGTTTCTGGTGCCTCCATCTGCACCAAGAACCTTCTTGGTAATTGTCAGCTGACCCTGTTTGTAGAATCCATCTGGCGGGAAGCTGCTGAACACGTTTTCAAAGGAAACGGTTGTTGTTCCATCGGCTTCGGTTACTGTTGTGGAGTTACCATTGCCAAATACAGCTTCATAGACGGTTCCATCTGCAAGAGCGCCGATCGTCTGAGAAGTTCCATCCTGTGTACACTCTGCAATGTAGTATGTCTTGCCTGCCTTAATATTCTCTGAGAATACTACGGTGGAAGCATCTGCATTCTTGAACACAAGAGCTTTCACATCAGAAACTCTCTGAGTGCAGTCTTTATCAGAATACAGGGCTACATAGAAGGTCTGATCTCTTGCTGCCAGATTTTCACCAATATAGGTAAGTTTCTTGGTCACTGCAATAGATGCTGCGGTTGCCAGTTTATCCTGTACAAGTAAAACACCATCCTTGGAAACAGCTGTTGTTTTTTCTGCATCTACTGTTCCGTCTTCTTTCAGAACAAAAGTAGTGTCGCTTGTAAGTAAATATCCGTCTGGCGCTACAGTCTCACGAAGAGTGTAAATCTTACCGGTTTTCAGTTTCTCGGTAACATGAGCTTCCTTGGTGGAATCCCACTCGTCTACTACGTTTCCATCCTGGTCAATGATCTGGATGTGAGCACCTTCCAGCTCTTTCCCATCGGAAATATCTACTTTGCTTACTTTTACAGAAGTTCTGCTGTCTTCTACCAGAAGGGTTCCATTATCTGATATGGTTGTTGTGGTAGTATCTTTGTTAACGGTTCCATCCTCTTTCAGGGTAAAGGTGGTATCGCTGGTCAAAGTATATCCCTCTGGTGCTACAGTCTCGCGAAGGGTATAGGTTTCGCCAGGCTTCAGGCCAGTTACTTCGTGAGCTTCCCATGTGGAATCCCACTCTTCTACTACATTTCCATCCTTGTCGATCACCTGGATATGAGCACCTGCCAGTTCTTTCTGGTCGGTGATGTCTACCTTGCTGATCTTCACGGAGGTAATGGTGTTGGTAATGATAAAGCCTTCTTCTGCATTTCCGGTTACTGTGGAAATGTAACCAACTGCTTTTCCAGTCTCTTCTACGGTATAGGCAATGTCCTTACCGGCTTTCTTCTGGTCAAGGTCAGACCATGTGTAGGTCCAGTTGTTCTCTGCATTCAGGGTAATTTCCTCGCCGCTGTTTTCTCCATCGGCTTTCAGCTGAACCTTGATTTCCTTCGGTCTGTGACCACCGCGGTCATCGTTATCAGCCCATGCCTTGGTAACTGTGACGCTGGTCTTTCCTGGCGCATAGCTGTTGGTGATATCGTAGCCGGTGATCTCAGTTGTGTAATCTGCAACTGCATCCTCGGTTACCGTGTATAGAATTTCTTTTCCAGCCTCATATTTCGGCAGTTTTTCGAAGCTGTAGGTCCAGTTTCCATTTTCGTCTGCGGTTACGGTCTGGCTGTCCTTCTCCTCGCCGTTTGCAAGAAGTCTTACAGTGATGCTCTCCGGACGTTTGCCATCCTGATTGTCGGCATCGTTCCAGGTCTTGGAGCCCTTCACCTCAGTTGTCTCGGTTGTGTAAGTGTTGGTGATGTTAAATCCGTCTACACTTGTTTCATAACCTTCCACGGCTTCCTCGGTTACGGTGTAGGTAATTTCCTTGCCATTTGCATATTTCGGCAGGTCTTTAAAGGTGTAGGTCCAGTTTCCTGCTTCGTCTGCTTTTACAGTCTGGCTTGCTACGATCTCTCCGTTTGCAAGAAGGTTGACGATAATGCTCTCTGGACGCTTGCCATCCTGATTGTCTGCGTCATCCCAGGTCTTGGTTACGGTGATGGAAGTTGTTTCTGGAGCGTAGGTGTTAGTCAGAGTAGTTACAGTTCCGTTCTTGCTGTTGTCGGTAAGTTCGTAACCTTCTGGGAGAGTTTCCTCTGTCCAGGTGTACTCGATTGCTTTTCCGTCTGCTTTTTCCGGAAGGTCAGATATAGTCTGTTTCCAATTGTTCTCGACGCTCAGGGTCACGGTCTTTCCGGTTTCTTTACCGTCTGCAAGAAGACTTACGGTAATGCTCTCCGGACGTTTTCCATCCTGATTTTCAGCGTCGTTCCAGATCTTGGTTACTGTTGCACTGGTCTTTCCTGGAGTGTAGCTGTTGGTGATGTTGCTGCCATCGTAGGTTGTAGTGTAATCAGTTACTTCCTCCTCAGCTACGGTGTAGGTGATTTCCTGGCCGTTTGCATATTTCGGCAGATCTTTGAAGGTGTAAGTCCAGTTTCCTGCTTCGTCTGCAGTTACGGCCTGGCGAGTTTTCTCTGTGCCATTTGCAAGAAGGATTACAGTGATGCTTTCCGGACGCTTGCCATCCTGGTTGTTTGCATCGTTCCAGGTCTTGGTTCCGGTAATCTCGGTGGTCTCTGGCTGATGAGTGTTAATGAAATTATAGCCATCACTCTCGGTTGTGTAGCCATCGACTGCATCCTCAGTTACGGTGTAAGTGATTTCCTGTCCGTTTGCATATTTCGGAAGGTCTGTGAAGCTGTAGCTCCAGTTTCCGTCTGCATCAGCACTTACACTCTGGCTCTTAAGCTTAGTTCCGTCTGCAAAAAGGTTTACGGTAATGCTCTCTGGACGTTTTCCATCCTGATTATCTGCATCTTTCCAGGTCTTGGTTCCGGTGATGGAAGTAAGCTCTGGAGTATGAGTGTTGGTCAGAGTGGTTACCGTTTCGTTCTTGGAAGTTCCTGTCAAGCTGTAGCCTTCTGGAACATTAACCTCGGTCCAGGTGTAGGTGATATACTCTCCATCTGCTTTTTCCGGAAGACCAGTTATCGTCTGTGTCCAGTTGTTCGCAGCAGTAAGAGTAACAGTTTTGTTAGTTGGCGTTCCATTTGCAAGGAGAGCTACGGTAATGCTCTCTGGACGAATGCCATCCTGGTTGTCAGCATCATCCCAGATCTTGGTTACAGACGCGCTGGTCTCACCTGGGGTGTAGCTGTTGGTGATGTTGTAATTATCATCAATAGTTGTTGTATAACCAGGTACGGTAAGCTCGCTTACCGTGTAGGTAATTTCCTGACCATTTGCATATTTCGGCAGATCGGTGAAGCTGTAGGTCCAGTTATCGTCAGCTGTTACGGTCTTGGTGTCTGTAATTATGCCATTTGCAAGAAGGTTGACGGTGATGCTCTTTGGACGTTTGCCATCCTGGTTGTTGGAATCGTTCCAGGTTTTGGTTCCGGTGATGTCGAGGGTTGCTGGTTTATGAGTGTTGGTGATGTTGTAGCCGCTTACGCTTGTTTCATAACCAGCTACCGCACTCTCAGTTACTGTATAAGTGATTTTTCCTTTTGCATCATACTGCGGCAGGTTCTTGAAGACATAGTTCCAGTTTCCAGCCTCATCAGGAGTTACCACCTGACTTGCAGCTTCTGTTCCATTTGCAAAAAGTTTTACAGTGATACTTGCTGGTCTGATTCCGTCCTGGTTGTCTGCATCATTCCAGGTCTTAGAGCCGCTGATATCAATTACTCCTTTATAAATGTTTTCAAAAGCAATTGCATCAACAGTATAATCACCTTTCTTGATCGTCTTGCTTACCTTCAGTTTTCCGTTTCCTGCATCTGCTACAGTTACTTCAACAGTATACTCAGTAGTATCATAAGTAACTTCGGTATTCTCTCTCTGAACTTCTGATACTGTGTAAACATGAGTTCCAACATCTTTAAGAGTATAATTGAGCGGGCTGAATGTTACATTTCCATCTGCATCGTTGGCAACGGTCTGAATAGTCTCTCCGTTCTTGTCCTTCAGCACGAAGTTAAAGGCATCAGCTTCAAGAGCTTTGTTCTTCAGAGTCTTACTTGCCTCCAATGTCAGAGATCCCTTTGCGTCGTAGGTATTGTCGAATATAAGCTCCTGACTATCCTCAGCAAAAGCTGCACTCATTATTCCAGTTGCCTGGTCATAGCTTACAATTACTTTCACAGTAAAGATACTGTTATCGTAAGTTACACCATTTACAGTATAGTTATTCTCAGCGGTTGCTCCCTCCGGGATCACCTCGTTTACGGTGTACTCATAGGTCTTCTCGGATTCATAGCTTCCGTCCGCTTTTTCCAGGTCGGACAGTTTATAATTCAGCTTATTATTAAAGCTGATGCTTCCGTCTGACTTGTTGCTTCCGGTTGCTACTACCTTTCCGGCCTTGCCTTTTACTTCAAATGTAAACTCGCCATCCTTCAGGGTTCTTCCTTCCAGGCTCTTGGTTCCTTCCAGGTCAATTCCAGTCTCGGTGTCATAGCTGTTTGCAAATGCAAGTTTCTGGTCCTTGTCTGCCAACTCCGCTTTCATCGTTCCGCTTGCCTGGTCATAGCTTACTTTTACCTTTACAGTATACTCTTTGTCATCATAAGTGATTCCGTCTCCGGCGTTTCCCTTTACCTCACTTACCTTATAACTGTAAGTCTTCTCAGATGCATAGCTTCCGTCCCCTTTCTTCAGGTCGGACAGTTTGTATCCGATCCTGCTGAATGCGATCTTTCCGGCTGCATCGTTCGTTCCGGTTGCCACTACGGTTCCGACTTCGTCTTTTACCTCGAATTTGAACTCTCCTGCCTTTAGATTTCTTCCGCTCAGGCTCTTGGTTCCTTCCAAGGTTATTTCCGTTTCCTTGTTTTCTTCACTATTTGTAAATTCAGCACCTATAGTACTAGTTATACCATCCTCCCTACTATAAGTTACTGTAGGTGTACTAAAGTCAGCTGGCACAGCTACAGTCACAGTCCATCTATGATTATCATATGTAATTCCTGCTGCCTGCTCTGAAGAATCTTCAACAACCTCATATCTATAAGTTCCTGCTGTCGTATATTTGATTTCTCCAAAATTCTTCACACCATCATTTTGAGCAACACTAATTGTTTTCTTTCCATTTACAGCACCTTCTGGCATTGGTGCATTGTTAATTGGAGTTAATACAAAGTTAAACTTCTTATCTGCTGCACCATTAGTAAATGTTTTCTTAACCTTAATGTTTGCAGATGTTTCATCTTCTTTTTTAATATTATTAAAGGTCGCAACTGTCGCTGTATCTCCAGTCTTAGTCCCTTTATGATAAGTAACTTTTGCATTCTTGCTAATAATTACTCCATTTGAAGGAGTTGCATTTACCACAACTTCTGCATAGTAAACAGTTGTATCAATAGTATAACCCGCAACAGTTCCCTCTTCTGTTATCTTATACCAATAAGTTCCAGCCTCTGTAATATTTCCAAATGTATCAAATGAAACGAGTCCACCATCTCCATTGGATTTTGTATCAACAAGCGTTTCATTTCCCTTGTCATCAATCTTATACAACTTAAATGTAAATTTTCCTGCTTCGTTACCGGATGGGGCTTTGCCATTTACAGTCTTCTTAGCTTTTATTGCATAAGAAGTCACAACAGGAATATCTCTTGAAAGACAATGCCATTCTGTACCGCCACTTGTTACAGAATCTGCAACAATCCAACCTGCACCTACAGCTTTATTTTCAAAAGAACCATTTGGTACTAATACTACACCATGTATTGTTTCAGAAATAACAGAACTTGCATTGTTTAAATTGAAGATAATATTTTCGCAAGCCTTTTCACCAATTCCACCATTTGCGTATCCACCAATATTACAATTCTTCCCATCGATATTAAGTTGATAAGTTTTCAATGTGGCTGTTTCGTCTGGTATGTTTAATACAATATTTTGATCTCCAGTAATTTTAAGATTTAAATTAGAATTTGCATATTCTCCTATCTCAAAATCAATATAATAAGTTCCAGCTGGAGAGGTTGTTAAATCAATCACACCATTTTCATCAGCAACAGATGAATATTTTAAACCTTTTGTATGAGCATCAGAAGCTAGTTTATTACTAGTCATTCTTGACTCATCAACCATACTTCTAACAATATTCTGAATTTCCTCTTGGCTATATGTTTCTGTATCAATTACTAAACCTTTACTCCATATATCATTTCCAAATCTGTTAGCAGCGTCTGGTGTTGTATAAAGGATTAAATCACCCTGACCACCTTCAGAGTTCTTAAAAATATACCAACCATAATCAACATATGCACCAATTAAAGTAGTTCCATTACCGCCATAATTTTTACTACTCTTCATATTTCCAGAACCATGCAAAGTACCTACTGCAAGGTTTGCTTCCAGATCTCCATTACAAGTAAAATCATTAGCCACAATACCAAAATGTAATGAATTTCCTAAAACGGATTTATAATCAACTGTAGGTCCTGGCTGAAATACCACTTTTTCGATATTTACGTTGAAATTATTATTATCTGTTGTTACTGCTATTTTATAATTTACATTACCTTGTTTAAATTTTGAATCATTGGTCAAATTACTATTTAAATTATAAGTATCCCTTATAAAATACAGTTTTAAATCATCTGCATTTTCATCTTTATCAACTTTTAACTCTACGTCTGTTGTGTTGCTATCGATTTGTTCAATAGTAGAAACCGCCTCAACTCCAGAAGAAGTGGTCTTTCCAAGCATCACATACTTATACTGATTTGTAAATGCTGCAAAGTCAAGATCTGCATCAGCTACTATCTGAACATTGCGAGAAATAAATTCTACCTTATTTATATTTACAGTCAAACCACTTGCAGTTTCACTTACAGAAATTTTAAATTTATTTTCACCCTGTTGAAAAGTATCGCCAGTAGTTTTATAGGCTCCCCACTGCCAGCTCTCTTTTCCTTGCACAAAATAAATTTTCTTCTCTGTACCTTCTGCAACATCATTCAGTACAACATTTTCTGTTGTACTTATTTTTTCAATTGATGATGTTGCCCCAATCCCTGGCCACTTGTCGGGAGTCTCCGTTCCAAGCATTATATATTTGTAATCATTCAAAAATTGTTCCACGTCAAGTTCTTCTGCAACATTGATTTGAACATTGCACTGACTGCTGCTTTCCGCGGCCGCACTCTTCTGCTTCACCCTTCCCACCGTCGCCGCAAACGTCGTCACAGATGAATCAGCCATGATCATCACGAGAGCGAGAAACAGTGCCAGAAATCTTCTTAAATACCCATTCTTTTTCATAATGTCTCATTCCTTTCTTTGGATATGTAGATTTATTTTAACCGAATCGGGAATTATTTTCGGTTGCATGATAGATAGTATATGATTTTTAAATATATTCTATCACTTTGCCTCTTTCTCCAACTCTTTCATTTTCCGAAAGAGTTGCAAAAACGAGCGATTTCCTATGGCATTTTTAGCATTTTTCAAGTCTTTTCCATAAATCAGGAGCAAATGAGTTCATACTCATCACAAATCACATCGTAGACCATAATTTATCCCTCCATTTCACACATCTCTCCAATGGATGCCACATAGAAATCAACCTGAGTGAATTTCTTATCGCCAGAGAGCTTATTGAATTTTTTGGCGATTCGTTTGGAAACGATAGGGCAGTTTTCCTGGCTGATTTCGATCAGCATGACGATGTACTGCCGGACATTGTATCTGGTGTAAAAATCACCTTTTCGTATGGATGACTGGATGGCCTGTCTGAGAAGTTCGGACTTTTCACGTTCCTTCTCCTCCGAAACATGATCCGCCTTATAGTCCAGTGTGCAAAGCATAACAAACACGGATAAACCGGAGCGCTCCACCATACGGCTGAATACATGATAGATGTCAACAAAGCTGGGAAACGGACAGAAATATGCTCCTACTGCAGCATCCTTTTCCCGAAGTCTTTCCTTGATATCGCTAAGGGCACCTGCTGCCTGTGAAGTCCGTTCTCCCATCAGCTTGAAACGCTTTAACAATCTCTCCGAAGGGGCCACTCCCATTTCATCGAATAAAAGCTTTTCGGTGTTTTGGTAAACTTCAAGGCCTTCCTTATATCGTGACATTCCGATCAGGCTGTCGATTTCCCAGACCTGCCACTCGTCAAAGGGATAAATTTCGGCGGCTCTGTGCGCCACTTTATGCAGATCTTCATACCGTTCATGCCCCTTCAGCCAGCGGCACAGCTCCTCTGTAACACGGAAGTACTCATCTCTGCACCGGACATTCTCCACAGCGACCCATTGCTCCCCGATCATATCCGGGAGAAATTCACCTTTATAAATTTTCCAGGCCTGCATCCAGAGATGAAGCTTGTCCTCTTCCCGTTTCTCCTTTTTTTCTTTCTCTATCAGTTTCCGGAACTCATTTACATCAACCTGAACTTCAATATTTCCGTCCCAACGGCACATTCCGGACTGGATATTTATGTATTTGCTATCTGGAAGTCCAATATCCTTCAGCTGTTTACGAAGTCTGAAAATGGTGTTGTTCAGGCTTCCGTTCTTATTCTCCACCTCAACTCTTCCATAAAGGGCATCTATCATAGCAGCTTTGGAAATTCCGCCGTCTTCGGTATGAAACATAAGCAGCTGAAAAAGCTGTGTAGTCTTCGATGCTTTATTTCGATCCAGTACCAGTTCTTTTCCCTTATATTCCAACGAAAAGGTTCCAAGCATGCGAACCTTTAATACGTTTTTTTCCATATACTTTTCTCCATAACTAAAATAATTCTAGAACGTATTTATTGCAGACGTAATTAGCAATAGCCTTTTATTTCCTTATTAATTATAATACGACTTTTTTACATAATAACACCAGAATAAAAAAAGAACTATTAACATTTGGTTAAAAAAAGGCAGAAGTTTTCGTTACATGTACTGAAAACTTCTGCTCTTACTGCTTCTTTATTCTGTTACTTCGTACTGCCTCAATTCATATTTCAGTTTGGTGCCCTCTTTGATTTCTATTAGCAAAAGGACTCCGGGCACCGGCTTCTCACCGGCATGTCCTCGCCTTTTACGTATCTTGCGTTAAATTCCATATTGATCTGGCGAAGCTCTTTCTTCCCGTCAATGTATTCCTGATACATCTCAGCCAGTCCTGCCATACAGCCGTCGCAGTTCGCCTCAATATTTCCAAGGGATTCTGCAACGATCTTCTCCCGTTCCTCACGGGTAGTTTCTGCGATTAAATATCCCGCCAGCTTTACGCCTCCACTTTCTCAGGTAAATTTCATTATCTCTATTATAGCGTACTCCTTAACAATTTCAACTTTAACTTCCATAACCACTTTAGAATTAATTGATAAATCCACCTGCAAAAACTGTTTATTTTCTCGTTTATGTGTTATATTATATCTACCTTATATTAGTCAGGAGGACTTTATGCAGAAAAAAAGAGTAGGTGTGATTACCTTCCATAACTACGACAATTACGGTGCCATCCTGCAGAGCTATGCGCTTCAGAAAAAGCTGCAAGAAATCGGCACTCAGCCGGAAATTATTGATTACCGCTGCGACTATATCAGCAATCCTTTCCGCCTTGTAAACCTGAAAAAGAAAGGACTTTTTAACTATATTTACGGGGCAATCGGCCATATCTGCTACATTCCCCGCCGTTTCAAATGCAACAAATTCCGTAAGCATATGCGCTACAGCCAGCCTGTCATTCAGGGTAAAATGCAGCCGGTAGCTGGCAAATACGATATTTATATTGCTGGAAGCGACCAGATTTGGGATTACAAGCTTACCAATTTTGATACCACCTATTTCCTTGATTTTGTAAAAGAGGGGAAAAAGAAATGCAGCTATGCTGCAAGTATCGGTGAAAATCTTCCGCCGGAAGAATACCAGCAGAAATACAAAGAACTGCTTTCCGATTTTGATGAAATTCTGGTTCGTGAAGACTATGGGGCTGACATTGTAGAGAATCTCACAGAGAAGCGTCCTGAAGTGGTCTGCGATCCTACCCTTCTTCTCACTGCGGAAGAGTGGGATAAGCTTCTGGTTGAGCCAAAATATAAAGAAAAATACATTCTGGTTTACCAGCTTGGAATTAACAAAGAAATCGTAGACTTCGCCCGCCGTCTCCACAATAAGACCGGCTACCGTATTGTATACATTCCTTTCCCATTAGTCGGACTTCTGAAATGTGACTGCAAGATCACAGTTGGTCCTGCAGAGTGGATGGGACTTTTCAAAAATGCAGAATATGTAGTTTCTGATTCTTTCCATGGTGTTGTTTTTGCCCTTATTTTTAACCGCAAATTCTTCGCCAAGGTAAACGGTCACCACATGAACCGCCGTGTTCAGCAGCTTCTTAATCTGGTGAAGCTTACTGACAGAACTATGGATGATGTTTCTTACGAAAAGCTTACTGAAGAAATTGATTTCACTTATGCAAATGAGCAGATTGCCCGCTTCCGTGAGCACTCTATGGAACAGCTGCGCCAGATGACATCTGAGGATTAAGCAGCGATTACCAATAAATGGAGATTTTTAGCAAATGAATAAAGAAAAAAATGTAAAAAAAGCCTTTTTATGGAATATGATCGGAAGTACCTGTTACTCAGGCTCCTCCTTTTTGTATCTCCTGGTGGTAACTCGTGTGTGTGGCGCACAGCTGGCAGGGTTTTACTCCTTAAGCTATGCTACTGCACAGCTGCTTCTGCAGGTGGGACGCTATGGTGTCCGCACCTATCAGGCCACGGATCTGGAGCACAAATATATTTTTTCCGAGTATAAGGTTTCCCGCATTATCACCTGTGCACTGATGATGCTGTTTGGAATTATTTACAGTTCCTTCAGCTTCAAAGGCGAATATATTATCATCAGCACTTTTATTATTATGATGAAAATGATTGATGCGGTGGAGGATGTTTTCCACGGAAATCTTCAGCAAAAGTACCATGTTGAGCAGATGGGAAAAATGCTGGCGGCGAGAAATCTGTATTCCGCAGTTTTTTTCACCGCTATGCTTATTATCACCAAGAGCCTGTACTGCACCTGTGTTGCAACTTCTACAACCTCCCTTATTCTGTGTCTTATCATTAACTCACAGATGACCAGAAAATACGTTGGTCATGAAGAGGATGGACGCAAGCTTCAGATGTCTCATGTGTGGGAGTTACTTCGAACCTGTACGCCTATGTTTATCGGTACTTTTCTTTCCCTGCTGCTCTACAACATTCCAAAATACGCAATGGCTGGCGTTATGACAGATGAATATCAGACTTACTATAGCATTCTGTTTATGCCTTCTTTTGTGATTTCGCTGATGTGCGAGTTCGTGTTTAAGCCTACCATCACCACCATCGCAGAATTATGGTGGGAAAATAATGTGAAAAAGTTCACACTGTACATACTGCGGATCATTGGCATCATCCTGGTCTGCTGTGTAGCTGTTGTGGCTGGAGGGCATCTCATCGGTCGAACATTGCTGGAGATTATTTACGGTGTAGATCTTTCCCCATATAAGCTGCATTTCGTAGTTTTACTTATCGGCGGTGGAATCAGCGCGGAAGTCTACATGATCTACAATATCCTTATCGCTATCCGCTGGGGAAAATGCCTGCTTCCAGTTTATTCCATCACCGCAGTTATTACCATCGCAGCTGCCCGGATCCTGGTGCAGCAGTTGGGAATTATGGGCGCAGCATTGAATTATGTACTGTCCTGCTCCATTTTGTTTGTGCTGTTTACTTTGATCCTGATTTATGTAATTCTTCGTAAAAAACATCAGAACTAGTTCAATTAATACAACATCCCCCGGAAAGGAAATGTCCGTTTATTGGGACTATTCTTTCCGGGGGATGTTTTTTTATTTTCCTTTCGGATTTATGCGTGGAAGCTGATACTCTCGTATATTTTCATAGCCCGATAACGCCAACAGCAAAAGCAAGTCACGCTGTGGTCCTTTCCAGGATTCTACAGGTTCGTACCATTCGTGGATGGTATGCTCTCCACCGCCTTTTCCTCCCCAGCCCACGGTGATGGCAGGGATTCCAAGACTGATGGGGATGTTGGCGTCTGTGCTGGCAGCACCGATGTACAGGGTTTCCATGCCTATGGCCTGATTTGCAGCATTTGCAGCCTGGACAATCTGGCAGGATTTGTCCTGGGTACCAGCGGGGCGCCTGCCCTTTTGTTCGAAGGTGACTGTAATGCGGTCATCTTCTGCTGAGATTTCCCTGTCTCCATTATCAGCATTCACTGGCACTGCACCAGCTGTATCTCCCACACTGCTTTTCGCCGTCATATTATTGTCGTCAAAGGTTCCTGTACTCTCAGAACTTAAAGTTCCATATCCCCAGCGGGCGTTTTCCTCATTCACGGCTTCTTCTATTGCCTGGTGGAGTTTTGCAGATAATTTCTCAAGTTCCCCTGCATCTACAGAGCGCATATCCACCAGCATAGAACACTCTGCCGCGATTACATTTACAGACGTGCCGCCGTTTACTACGCCTACACTAAAAGTAGTTTTCGGATTCTTTGGTGTCTGGAAATCGCTGATTTTCGCAATAGCCCTTCCCATTGCGTGAATCGGGTTGGGAATTCCGAAGCCGGTGAAGCTGTGTCCGCCGGTTCCGTGGAAAGTTACCAGATAGCGTTCGCTGCCTACTGCCTGGTAGATGATTCCGGAGGTATTTTTATCATCGATGGAGACGAAACCGTCGTAGTGTCCTTCTGTATTTGCCATATTCTTAAACACATGCTTAATTCCCCTCAGGTCGCCGAGCCCTTCTTCACACACATTCGCACAGAACACAATATCTCCCTCGCCGCGAATTCCTGCAGCATTCATTGCTCTTGCAAGACTGAGAAGCTCCGCTACCGCCCTGGTATCGTCTCCGATTCCCGGACAGCTGTAGCGTTCGCCTTCTTTCTTCAAAGTAAGGTCTGTCTCCCTTTGGAAAACAGTGTCTGTATGTCCCGCAACCATGATTCGCGGTCCATTCCCAGTCCCTTTCCAGGTTCCCAGCACATTTCCCACCTCATCAACGTGCACATCTGAAAGACCGGCATCCACCATCTTCTTTCGGACATATTCCGCTTTCTCCCCTTCTTCATAGGAAGGCGCAGGAATCTGGCACATTTCCAGGTGCTCCTGCAAAGTTCTTTCATCATCTTCGCGCAAAAATTTTAGTGCTTCCTGCACACCATTATATTTCAGTAATTTATCCATAATCTTTCCCTTTCAACTATAGAAAAAGTCAGCAAGTTCCAGCCTTCCCAGCCCAAACCTCCTGACCCTCATACGTCTGATTATTATCTTTTTATCACCATACAGCGGTTTTCCACTCATCTGGTCAACACTACATTTGAAATGATTTTTTGCAGAATCGGATCCACTGAACATAATTATAATCTCTCCAGCAGCTTCTCCAGATCCGCATAACTCTCAATATTATTGGACTCCCTGCGAAGCCCTGCACTGTGGGGCATCCCTGCTGTATACCATGCCACATGCTTGCGCATCTCCCGGATTCCGATGAATTCACCCTTCATTTCAATCTGAGCCCGCGCATGCTTCAGAATCATCGCTTTCACCTCTGCCAGAGAAGGTCTTGCCAGCTCTTCCCCTGTTGCAAAATAGTGATTCATCTCCCGAAATATCCATGGATTTCCTTCCACAGCACGCCCGATCATCACCGCATCACATCCGGTCTGCCGAAAAAGTTTCTCCGCCTTTTTCGGCGAATCCACATCCCCATTTCCAATCACCGGAATGGAAACTGCTTCTTTAACCCTGGCAATGGTCTCCCAGTCTGCTATCCCGGAATAATACTGCTGCCGTGTCCGTCCATGAACTGCAATAGCTGCTGCCCCGGCATCCTCCACGCGCTTTGCAATCTCCACAATATCCACTGGCTCATTCTCAAAACCGATACGAACTTTCACTGTCAATGGCTTCTGAATGGCAGAAGAAACGCTTTTCACAATCTTCACGATCAGATCCGGATTTTTCAAAAGAGCTGAACCTTCACCGTTATTCACTACCTTCGGCACCGGGCATCCCATATTGATATCCAGAATGTCAAAAGGCTCTTCCTCAATTTCCTTCGCTACCTCCGCCATCAGCTCCGGCTCGCTTCCAAAGAGCTGCATGGAAATAGGATGCTCCACCGGGTCGATTTCCATCAGAGCCCTGGTATTTTTGTTCTTATAGGAAATAGCCTTGGCACTGATCATCTCCATGCAGAGAAGCCCAGCGCCCTGCTCCTTGCAAAGCCTGCGAAAAGCCAGGTCGGTAACGCCCGCCATTGGCGCCAGGACGAACCGGTTTGGGATCTCCACATTTCCGATTTTCCACTTCATCTCCTTTGGAAGCTCATATCTCAACTTAGAATCTAAATTACTACTCATATCACCTTAATTACTTTCATATTTGATGTGTAACTATTCAATCCTTTCAACAATTACTCGCTTCGTGAACTCAAATGTCACATCTGATGAGCTGCTATTTTCCCTGTTTATCAGTTTATCCACACAGCTTACTCTTCTGTCTTCTCTTTATCCACATCTTCCCCAAGGAAGAACACACGATAATACATTTCCAGAGATTCCAGAAGCTCCTCTTTCTCTACACGCAGCTTTTTGATTTTCAGTGCACCGCCAATATCATCATAAAATCCATCAGCTTCCGTAGCCTCAGTTTTAAACTGCAGATTTCCATGATCATCAAACTCCAATGTGAAAATTCCGCCAATCTCTTCTGTGAAAAGAACGCACATGATCTGCAGTTCCTTCTTCACATGATCTGGCAGAGAATCAAAGTCTTTATTAAAATAATATTTCTGTTCATAGGCGCTTGCGCCACAAAGCACTACATTCTCCTGATACAATTAAGTCCCACCTTTCTGTTTTCATATGTGTCAACAACATTTTCGCAAGTGATATGCCCCATTCACTGTAGGATTATCGCAATCAGTGGGGAATATCATTTGCGAAAATGTGCCTAAACAATAGCCTTACACATAGCTATACAGCCCGCGAACCGAAACCTCACCGGCGCTGACAGCTACAATCGTTCCATCAGTTTTCTCTACCAACAGCTCTCCGCCATCTGTAATCCCTCTGGCCACGCCCTCGTACGGCTCTTTCGCCAGCACACGCACCGGCTGATTGTAATTAGCAAGAATACTTTCATATTCCTCTTTCAGCCCACTGAGGTCACAGGTCGCTGCAAATTTTTCATAGTATTCCTCAAAAGCTTCCATCACAAGCCCGGGAATCTGGCTTCTGTCAAATTCCTTGCCGCTCTCCAGATAAAGGGATGTAGCCTTGTCTGCCATCTCCTCCGGAAACTCTTTGATATTTACATTAATTCCCACTCCGATGACTGCATAGTCAATTTTTCCATCGCGAACCCCCATTTCGGTAAGGATTCCGCATATTTTTTTGTGGGAAACCACCACATCATTGGGCCATTTGATACTTACGTCAAATCCAAGATTCTTCACTGCTTTCGCCACAGCCATACCCATTACAAGGGTAAGGGTTGGTGCATACTGAGGTTCAAATTTCGGTCTGAGAAGAATGCTCATCATAACCGACGTACCCTCTGGTACCTCCCAGGATCTGCCAAGTCTTCCTCTTCCTGCCGACTGAAATTCTGCCAGTGCAAGAGTTCCCTCTGGTGCGCCTTCTTTCGCCAGACGCTTGATCCACAAATTGGTAGAATCTGTTTCTCTTGCAAAATGGACGGTTTTGCCCGCCCATTTTGTATGTATCTGATCTGCAATTGTGGTTTCGTTATAGATACTGCCTGTGACAATTTCTTCGTATGATTCTTTTTCGGAAATCATTTCAGATACCCTTTCTATAACTCCCAATCGTCCAGATTCTTTGAATGAATGATACATCTTATCCAGAGGATAAAAAGTAGTACATAAGAACGTAGGAACAATCGGAATTCATTAATTCATTGTTATCTGGAAGCCGAATTATTTATTCTCAGGCTCTCCCAGTGTAGCAACCATAACCGCTTTAATGGTATGCATACGGTTCTCAGCCTCATCAAATACCTTAGAAGCCGGAGACTCGAATACTTCGTCTGTTACCTCCATGTCAGTCAGATTAAAGCGCTCACCCATTTCCTTTCCAATCTTTGTCTTAAGGTCATGGAATGCCGGCAGACAGTGAAGGAAAATTGCTTTCTCCCCTGCATTCTTCATAACTGCAGATGTTACCTTGTATGGTGTCAGATCATGGATTCTCTCTTCCCATACTGCATCCGGCTCACCCATGGATACCCATACATCTGTGTAAATAACGTCTGCGTCCTTCGTTCCAGCCTCTACATCCTCTGTAAGAGTGATGGTTGCGCCGGACTCTGCTGCGTACTCTTTGCACTGAGCAACCAGCTCCTCATTTGGGAAATATTTCTTACTTGTGCAGGCTACGAAATGCATACCAAGCTTGGAGCAGGCTACCATCAGGGAGTTACCCATGTTGTAACGGGCATCACCCATGTATACCAGCTTGATTCCTTTCAGATATCCGAAATGCTCACGGATGGTAAGCATATCTGCTAACATCTGTGTTGGATGATATTCGTTTGTCAGACCGTTCCAAACCGGAACTCCTGCATATTTTGCAAGATCTTCTACAATTTCCTGACCAAATCCACGGTACTCAATACCATCATACATTCTTCCAAGAACTCTTGCAGTATCTGCAATGCTCTCTTTCTTGCCGATCTGGGAGCCAGTTGGATCCAGATAGGTGCTTCCCATTCCAAGATCATGGGCTGCCACCTCGAAGGAACAACGTGTTCTGGTGCTGGTTTTCTCAAAGATCAGGGCAATATTTTTGCCCTTGTAATACTCGGTAAGCTCACCGGCTTTTTTCTTTGCCTTTAACTCAGCGGATAAATCAAGAAGATACAGAATTTCCTCTGGTGTAAAGTCTTTCAGTGTCAAAAAATTTCTGCCTTTTAAGTTCATAATAATCCTCCTCTGGTGTCAGGTATAGTACCTGGCACCATTTTTCTTTCTGTCATGCTTTACAGTAAACTGTCGTACAAGTCTTTCAATTTTTCACTTTCCAGACTGACCATAGTCGGCTTTCATCGCATTAATTTATTGTTTCAAGAATGTTACTCTTCATTTTTATCCTTCTCATCCACAACAACTTCCTTCAAAGAAGCTGCCAGTCCTGCCAGGTTCTGGATCTCTGACGGGATAATGATCTTGGTAGATTTGCCGTCTGCCACTTTCGCAAGAGCTTCGAAGCTCTTCAGGGTAAGAACTGCATTGTCAGCACCTGCCTCCTTGATCATACGAAGACCTTCTGCATTCGCCTTCTGAACCTTCAGAACTGCCTCTGCCTGACCTTCTGCCTCTTTGATCATGCGCTCTTTCTGCGCTTCCGCGCGAAGGATAGCAGCCTGCTTCTCAGCTTCGGCATCAAGAATTGCAGATTCTTTTTTACCCTCTGCAACAAGGATGGTGGATTTCTTCTCACCTTCTGCGATCAGGATTGCCTCACGTCTCTCACGCTCTGCCTTCATCTGTTTCTCCATGGCTTCCTGAATAGCAGCCGGAGGAATGATATTTTTAAGCTCTACACGGTTTACCTTGATTCCCCATGGATCAGTTGCCACGTCAAGGGAAGCACGCATCTTGGTATTGATCACCTCACGTGAGGTCAGGGTTTCATCCAGTTCCATATCACCGATAATGTTACGCAATGTAGTCGCGGAAAGATTCTCGATAGCCATGATCGGATTCTCAACGCCGTATGCGTACAGCTTCGGGTCTGTGATCTGGAAAAATACAACAGTATCAATCTGCATGGTTACGTTATCTTTTGTGATAACCGGCTGTGGTGGGAAATCTACAACCTGCTCTTTCAGATTGACTTTTCTTGCCACACGCTCTACAAATGGAAGTTTGAAGTGTACGCCGGTTCCCCATGTTGCCTGGTAAGCGCCTAAACGCTCAAGTACGATCGCATATGCCTGGGGTACGATGCGGATGCAGGATGCCAGGATCCACAGCACCAGAATGATGACAATCAGCAAAAATAAGATACTTCCCATATTACGCCTCCTTTGGCTCCACGATCAATTTAACGCCGTGGACTGCTTTTATGATTACTACAGTGTCAACCGGAATTGTTACGCTGTCATCGGATGTCCGGGCCATCCATTCAATGTCATTGATGCGAACCTGGCCTGTCTGGGCCAGATTATTGATCTTCTGGATCACGACAGCCTTTTTTCCAAGAAGACCTTCCACATTTGTTTTCTCTGTGTCTTTTCTCATAAGCTTCAGAGCTGCCGGTCTTGTAAAAAACAGCAGCACCAGTGAAACACAGAAAAACAGAAGAAGCTGCGGCACGATTCCCATTCCAATGCCGGCTGCAATAGCGGCAGCAAGTGCGCCTCCTGCAAACCAGATCGTAGTAAGTGCCGTGGTAAGCCCTTCAATAACCAGAAGCACAGCCAGGACTCCCAGCCAGATAATTGGTTCCATAAGACTCCCCCTTTCAGATAAGCGATTGTCAAAATCTGCCATACGTCATCAGATATACTTCAGCAGACAGATTCCAGATCAGCTAACCCTACCGTCTCTGCCTTGCAGCCTCATACATCAAAATTCCTGCAGCCATAGCTGCATTCAAGGACTCCACCTTGCCGCACATGGGGATCCGGATGAGACAATCAGCAGCTTCTGCTGCCTCTTCCGTCAACCCGTTTCCTTCATTTCCAATAAGAAATGCTGTGCCGCCCTGATAATCCTCCTGATCATAGGAATTTTTTCCTTTCAGGTGGGCTGCAAAGGTACGGATACCTTTTTGCTCCAGTTCTGCCTTTAATGATACCACATCCTCCACATATAGAAAAGGCATTCTGTAAACAGATCCCATTGTGGACCGAATTACTTTCGGATTGGTAATATCTACACATGTTTTTGTGAGAAAAACTCCGGAAACACCGGCACCCTCACCAGTCCGGAAAATGGTTCCCGCATTTCCCGGATCCTGAAGATCCTCCAGAACCATTACCAGCGGAGAATCTCCTGTCAAAATGTCTTCCGCGCTCCACGCAGGTTTCTTCAGCACGGTAAGAATGCCCTGAGGAGTCCTGGTGTCACACATCTGGCGGAAAACATTGTCTGCCACCACTTCTCTTTTTTCTTCAGGGAGCATCATTACCTGCTCCATTAAAGACTTATCTTCCGTCAATGACTCCGTCACATAAACCTTGGAAATCCAGTCTTTTGGAGCTTCCCCGAACATTTTCCGTCCCTCAGCCACAAATAACCCCTGTTCCCTGCGGGCCTTGGCCTTCTGGTTTAACTGTATGATATTTTTTACCTGTGTATTATTTGCACTGGTTATCATAAATTATCCTCCCTGTTACAGCGGCTTTCGGAATTTATTCAAATCCTCGTTCTTTCCTACTGCAACCAGAATACAACCCGCTTCCAGCTTCTCCGCAGGATTCAGGTTTACATTTACAGAATCTCCATGCTTCACTGCAACCAGATTTATATGATGCTGCTCACGGAGCCTAATCTCTGAAAGACTTTTTCCCACCCATTCATCCGGGATCCGGAATTCTGCCATACTGAACTCCGTAGAAAGCTCAAACACATCCTCAAATCCACTGGCTGTAAAATTACGAGCAACGCGGATGCCCATGGAACGCTCCGGATATATTACCTGATCAGCACCAATTTTCTCCAGGATCCGGCCATGAAGGGAATTCATTGCCTTCGCCAGAACAAGCGGGACGCCCAGGTCCTTCACCTGCATGGTGGCTGTAATACTGGCTTCCATATTTTCTGCAACCGCAATAATCGCAACGTCTACATTCTGCACGCCCAGAGATTTCAGAATTCCAGGCTCGCGCACATCTGCACGAACTGCATAGGTGACAGTATCTGCAATTTCCTGAATATTTTCATCTTTATCATCAATTGCCAAAACATCATAATCTGCATTCGCAAGCTCTTTTGCCAGGGTCATTCCAAACTGCCCCAATCCAATGACTGCAAAGGATTTTCCGCTCATTCTAATCTCCTTTAAAATCTGCTATGAAAGCAACGGACTTTCATGCGGGATAATGTCGTCCACAGACGCCATTTTCTATCCTATCATAATATTCTCTTCTGCCAGATGTACATCTTTCGTTCGCTTCTGCGCACGGGATACAACCGCCGCGCCCAGTGTCAGCGGACCGATTCTTCCAAGATACATGGTAAAAATAACGATCCATTTGGCCGGTGTATTCAGAACAGCGGTCAGTCCTCTGGAAAGACCTACGGTTCCAACTGCAGAGGTAAGCTCATACAGCACGTCCACAAAGGGGGCTTCCGGCATAACTGCAAAAATCCCCAGCACGGAAATAAGCAGCACACTAACCGCCATTCCCACAACTACCTGTGCAGAACGGATATAACTGCTGCGAATCTTTCTCCCATAAACCTCTACATCCTTTTTTCCCCGAAGGTTGGCAATAATACTCAGCACAAGCACTGCAAGTGTAGTCGTCTTCACTCCGCCGGCAGTCCCCATAGGAGAACCTCCAACCAACATAAGAAACAGACAGATCATTACACTTCCGCTGGTCAGCGCCCCCTGATCAACTGTAAAAAAACCTGCTGTTCTTGTGGTCACAGACTGAAATGCCGCTGCCATCAGCTTCTGTCCAAAGGACAGACTTCCCAGTGTGTCCGGGTTCTTATACTCAAACAGTAAAATACAGATTGTCCCACCAAGGAGCAAAATCCCGGTTGTAGTCAAAACCAGCTTGCTCTGCAGGCGAAGGGTCCGGAATAATCTTCTAGGAGAAAGCTTCTTCTGAAAAACCAGCTTTATTCTTTTTCCAAGATCCCACCATACATTAAAGCCAAGTCCAGAAGCAATAATCAATCCCATAGTTGTCACATTCACCAGAGGATTGGTTACATAGTCTGCCAGACTGTTCTCTCCCAAGAGATCGATCCCTGCGTTACAAAAGGCTGAAACTGCTGTAAAAACAGCCTGCCCCAGACCTTTCACCAGTCCAAGCTCTGGTACAAAGCAGAACGCATAGCCGACAGCTCCGATTCCTTCCGCTGCAAATACGCAGAGAACCACTTTTCTCACCACTGTTACCAGACCGGACATCTGCTCCAGATTATAGGATTCCTGGATCATTCTGCGGTTCTTCAGACTGATCTTCTTATTCAGGGAAATAAAAATAATGCTGGCAAGAGCGATCAGACCAATTCCGCCAATCTGGATCAGCAAAAGGATCACCAGCTTGCCGATCAGGCTCCAGTGAGTGGCTGTGGTCACAGTCACAAGGCCGGTTACACATACACAGGTGGTGGCTGTAAACATAGCATCGGAGAACGAAGTGGTCTGGCCTGCTGCCGTACAGAAAGGCAGCCACAAAATTAATCCTCCTACAAAAATTACCCCCGCAAAGCTGAGGGTAATGATCTGTGCCGTATTCAGTTTATGCAATTTATATTGCAGGTTTTGAATGAACATAAGCTTCCTTTATGCCACTGCCCTCAGCATCTTTCGCAAAATACTCTGCTGTAGAATGTCAGGAACAATGACTCTTTTATAATTACGGTTCACCTGCCGCCGACACATAGCTCTAAGGATTTCTGCAAAATGTGTATCACAGACTGTAAAACCCAATCGGAGATATGCCCTGAGACAAGTGAACCGTATTATCACTGTTATTTCCTATAGTTATGAGAAAGGGACTCACAAACCTCCCACATATATGGAGTTACGCTCTTCTCCATTGCAAGAGCTTCATTGATATCGAAATCAACGAAATCACCATGACGATATCCAACAACACGGCTCTTCTTGCCTTCCAGAAGAAGGTCTACTGCCATAGCACCCATCATGGATGCATATACACGGTCCTTACATGTTGGGCTTCCACCACGCTGCATGTGACCAAGGATAGTAGCACGTGTCTCGATTCCTGTAGCGGCCTCGATACGGGTTGCCATAGCCTGTGAATGACCGATACCCTCTGCATTGATGATGATGTGGTGTTTCTTACCCATCTTACGGCTCTCAATAATGTTATTGATCAGCTTCTGCTCATCATAGTCATACTTCTCAGGGATCAGAACATCCTCTGCTCCGTTGGCAATACCGCACCACAGTGCAAGCCAGCCGGCTCCACGTCCCATAACCTCGATGATACTGCATCTCTCATGGGAAGTAGAGGTATCACGAACCTTATCGATTGCTTCCATAGCAGTATTTACGGCGGTATCAAAACCGATGGTATACTCTGTACATGCAATGTCAAGGTCGATGGTTCCTGGAATTCCGATTGTGTTGATTCCAAGGTTTGCAAGCTTCTGTGCTCCGGCGAATGAACCGTCTCCACCGATTACAACAAGTCCGTCAATACCGTGCTTGCGGCAGATCTCTGCACCACGCTGCTGTCCTTCCGCTGTACGGAACTCAGCACATCTTGCAGTGTAAAGAATTGTACCACCACGCTCGATGGTGTCGGATACATCTCTTGCTGTCATATCAATGATCTCTTCGTTTAAAAGGCCGTTATAGCCTTTCTGGATACCTTTTACTTTAAGTCCGCTGGAAAGTCCACGTCTTACAACTGCACGGATTGCAGCGTTCATTCCAGGTGCGTCACCGCCGCTGGTAAGGACACCAATGGTCTTAATTTTGTTTTCTGCCATAATAATCTCCTCCATCTTATGAATCGTCGGGAGCTGTGTCTCCATTCTCAGTGGAAACGCCCTCGTTTTTCTATACACATATTCAGCATTAGTTTATAGCATTTTCAAAGGTTTTTCAAGACTCTTTCCTTAAGTAATTGCCGAAATTACACCCTGTTTTCCGTGATTTTACCATAATTTTCCATATGTCTGTCTGATTCTTCACTTTAAAGCGTTTTCAGAGCTCTTTCTACAACCCGTACATTGCCTTCACCATATTTTTTACTCATCTGTGCAAGCCATTCATCCTGCAGATTTACATGGTATGCAGCAGACAGTTTTTTCATTGCTTTTACATCTTTCAGATAAATAACGACAGTGTCTGTACCCTGAGAATTCCGTAGATCCTCCAGAAGCCCTTTTTCTTTCTGGCTGTAATCGTCCTTACTTTCAAACTGGATCCAGAGTTCTCTCGGAATATCGGAGAAAGGCCGTACCTTTTCCAGGATCAGTTTGCTGGCCTTGTCATCCTCGGCAGATACCCGTCCCTGGATGAATACCCTGGCGTCCTCATTGATCATATTCTGCCATTTCTCGTAATCTCTTGGGAAAACCATGACTTCCACAGTTCCAACCAGATCCTCCACGGTAAGGAACGCCATCACTTTGTTTGTTTTGGTATACTTCACGTTTTTCTCTGTGATCATTCCTCCGATGATGACTTTCTGATTATCCCGTACTTTTGACTCATCCGGTTCACCGCCTTCACGGTCATCTTCATCTGATGGCTGGAAATCAACAGTTCTTGCGGAAATCATTTTTTCCATCATATTACGGTAGCGATCCAGAGGATGACCGCTCAGGTATATGCCAAGGACTTCTTTTTCATAGGACAGAACCGTCTCTTTGTCATATTCTTCCAGATTCGGCATACGGATCTCAAATTCTTTTTTTTCATCTTCGCTGGCAATGTCGAATAAGCTGAGCTGCCCTGCCATAGACTGCTTCTTGTTTCGGGAAATGTCATCTACGATCTGACCAAAAACGACCATCTTCTGATGACGGTTTCCTTCCAGACAATCCAGGGCACCTGCCTTGATAAAGTTCTCAATGGCACGCTTGTTCACAGCTTCAATATTCCGCTCAATAAAGTTCTTCACGGAAAGGTACTCGCCATGTTCTTTCCTCTCTGCAACAATAGCCTCAATAACCGGACGACCTACGCTCTTGATTGCGGAAAGCGCATAGAGGATCGAGCCTCCTGATACGGAAAAACCATACTCGCCTTTGTTGATGTCCGGCGGCAGGATCGGAATGTTCATCTGACGGCAGACCTGAATATACTCGGCAACCTTGGTAGGCTTGTCGATTACGGAGGTCATCAGCGCAGCCATATATTCTACCGGATAATAGTATTTCAGAAAGGCAGTCTGATACGTAACATAGGCGTATGCCGCAGCATGGGATTTGTTAAATGCATACTGTGCAAAATCGATCATTTCATCGTAGATCTTATTTGCAATTTTCTCATCAATTCCATTTTTAATACAGCCGGGAACACCTTCCGCTTCGTTTCCATAGACAAAAGCCTGGCGTTCTTTTTCCATAACGTTAAGTTTCTTCTTGGACATGGCACGGCGGAGAAGGTCACTTCGTCCCAGGGTAAATCCGGCAAGACTCTGTACGATCTGCATAACCTGCTCCTGGTACACAATACATCCGTGGGTGGCCTTCAGAATCGGCTCCAGCTGCGGACAGTCGTAGTGGATGGTGTCCGGACGGTTCTTGCCGCGGATATACTGGGGAATAAAGTCCATAGGGCCTGGGCGGTACAGGGAAATTCCGGCGATTACATCCTCAAGGCTATGTGGCTTCAGTTCTTTCATGAATCCTTTCATTCCGCCGCTTTCCAGCTGGAACACACCGTCAGTACGACCTGTTCCAAGAGAATCCAGCACTTTCTGGTCATTATAATCTATCTTTTGCATATCAAGGGATATGCCGTAATTTTTCTTTACATTTTTTACTGCGTTGTTGATTACAGTCAGGGTTCGAAGGCCAAGGAAATCCATTTTCAAAAGTCCCAGCTCCTCAAGAGTTGTCATGACAAACTGGGTGACAATGGTTCCGTCCTGCGCGCGGGAAAGGGGCACATACTCGGAGACGTCTTTCTGGCTGATTACAACTCCGGCAGCGTGCATGGAGGTATGTCTTGGAAGACCTTCCAGACGTTTGGCCATGTCAATCAGATGATGCACATCCGGCTGCTCGTCGTATGCTTTTTTCAGTTCCGGGTTTACTTCCATGGCTTTATCAATTGTGACAAGCTTCACATTCGGTATTTTGGCAGGAACCATTTTCGCAATGGAGTCTACCTGGGCATATGGCATATCGAGGACACGGCCTACATCACGGATAACACCGCGGGCTGCCAAAGTACCGAATGTAACAATCTGAACCACACAGTCTTTGCCGTATTTCCGTACAACATAGTCGATTACTTCCTGTCTTCGCTCAAATCCGAAATCCACGTCAATATCAGGCATGGATACTCGCTCCGGATTCAGGAAACGTTCAAACAGAAGGTCATATTTGATTGGATCAAGTAAGGTGATTCCAAGGGTATATGCAACAATACTTCCGGCTGCGGAGCCTCGTCCGGGGCCTACTTCAATGCCATTACTGCGGGCATAATGGATGAAATCCCACACAATGAGGAAGTAGTCAACATAGCCCATATTTTTGATAGTGTTCAGCTCGTATTCCAGTCGCTCCCGTAGCTCTGGGGTAACCGGATCGTACAGGCGCTCCAGACCTTCGAAGCAGAGCTTATTCAGGTATTCCCAGGAGGTGTAGCCCTCGGGAACGTCGAATCTTGGCAGCTTGGTAACTCCGAATTCAATTTCTACGTGGCAGCGCTCTGCTATTTTATGTGTGTTCTCCAAGGCTTCCAGTGCATATGGGAAAAGTGCCGCCATTTCCTGCTCGGATTTCACGTAGTACTGACCGCCTTCGTAGCGCATACGGTCTGTATCGGACAGCTTCTTCCCTGTCTGGAGACACAGAAGAATGTCGTGAGGATCAGCATCTTCTTTGTAGGTGTAATGAATATCGTTAGTGGCTACCAGGTCAATTCCAGTCTCCTGGTGCATGCGCAGAAGCTGCTGGTTTACATTCTGCTGTTCCGGAATGCCATGATCCTGAAGCTCCAGGAAAAAATTGCCTTCGCCGAAAATTTCCTGATAGCGGAGGGCCGCCTTCTTAGCGTCCGGGTACATTCCTCTGTTAAGGAACCGGGCTACTTCACCGGCCAGGCAGGCGCTCAGCGCGATGAGACCTTCGTGATATTCCCGGAGAAGCTCCAGGTCTACTCGTGGTTTATAGTAAAAGCCTTCTTTAAAGCTTTTGGATACAATTTTCATAAGGTTCTGGTAGCCCTGGTTGTTCTCGGCAAGAAGTACCAGATGGTAGTAACGGTCGTCGCCACTGCCGATCTCGCGGTCGAAGCGGGAACCAGGGGCTACATAGACTTCGCAGCCAAGGATCGGATTGATTCCGGCTGCTTTCGCTGCCCGGTAAAAATCGATGACGCCGTACATGACCCCATGGTCTGTGATGGCCGCGCTGTCCATCCCAAGCTCCTTTACACGGGCAACGTATTCTTTTATTTTATTGGAACCGTCCAGCAGGGAGTATTCGGTGTGGACGTGGAGGTGGGTAAAAGCCATTGTGTGTCTCCTTCTTCGCAAATTTGCTATTTAATGTGTTGGTCGTTATCCCGGACGCGATTTCACAATGTATATTCACCGCCGCGCGTCGC
>ENA-OUQI01000296-OUQI01000296.1-human-gut-metagenome-genome-assembly--contig:-NODE-296-length-41852-cov-12.957270_pt1 | contig 41852 bp, 35 predicted proteins | sample MGYA00237953_ERZ548840 | MGnify/ENA primary metagenome ERZ548840 (study PRJEB26490, sample SAMN05194690) | human gut metagenome | biome: terrestrial biome; feature: human-associated habitat; material... | reverse complement strand
GGTAGGCATCCGCACCGGAAGCGGTCAGGCCCGCCACCAGGCTGTACTCGAACATGTACGAGCTGCGGCGGGTATCCTTGCCGATGACGATGCGGGCAGGCTCGTTGTTGCCGTTGCGCTCCCGCAGAGCATTATAATACCAGCCCAGAAAACGGCCCACCTTGTAGGCGTGGTCGGCGGTCAGGTTCACACCGGCCTCGCCACGGAAGCCATCGGTTCCAAAATATTTTCCCATGATCCTCTTCTCCTTCTATTGCAACGTTACGTTTTCTCTTATCCCTGAGAGCGCTCTCTCCTTGCTCTTACTCTTTATAATAGCATAAAACCGGAAAAGAATCCATGGGTTTGGGCATTCTGTGCAGCCCATCCCCGGAACAACAGCTCTTTTTTCAGCCTTTACTGCATCTTTAGGAAAAGTATGGTATACTTTTCATCTGGAGTAGAATAGATATGGAGGGATCCCCATGAAGCAGAAGACCCGCTGGCACGACGCGCTGGTCCTGGCCGCTGTGCTGTGCACCGCCTTTCTCATCGTGACCGGCACACAGCAGATCACCGGCCGGATCGATGGCGTTGCATCGATGGTGTTTGTTCTGGCAGTTTTTTTGATCTCGATCTATACGGATGGCTATGTGTGGGGCGTGGTGGCTTCCCTGATCGGCGTGCTGGCCGTGAATTTTGCGTTCCGCTCCCCTTACTTTGCCTTCAACTTCACCCTGCCGGAGAACCTGTTCTCAGGCATGGCAATGCTGGTGGTGTCCATTATGACCAGCACCCTGACCACCCGCATCAAAAAGCAGGAACAGCTGCGGATGGAGAGCGAGACCGAAAAGATGCGGGCCACCCTGCTGCGGGCCGTCTCCCACGATCTGCGCACGCCCCTTACTTCCATTTACGGGGCCTGTTCCACGGTCATTGAAAATTATGACAGCCTGGAAAAAGAGCAAAAATTAAAACTTCTTGGCGAAGCCTGTTCCGATGCCCAGTGGCTGAACCGGATGGTGGAGAACCTGCTGTCTGTCACCCGCTTTGACGGTGGGCAGGTGGCCGTGCAAAAGACCCCCACCGTGCTGGACGAGCTGATCGACACCGTGCTGGTGCGGTTCCAGAAGCGCTACCCCAAGGTGCCCGTTACCACCTACCTGCCCGACAGCTTCATCGTGATCCCCATGGACTCAATGCTGATCTCGCAGGTACTGACGAACCTTTTGGAAAATGCCGCCGTCCATGCCGAGGGGATGACCCAGCTGACCCTGCGGGTGTTCACGCTGGGCAGCCGGGCAGTGTTTGAGGTATCGGACAACGGCTGCGGCATTCCGAAGGAGCGCCTGCGTACCCTGTTCACCGGTGTGCTGCCCGCCGATGCCGCAGCCGACAGCGGCAAGCACGGCATGGGCATCGGCCTTTCGGTCTGTGCCGCCATCGTCAAGGCACACGGCGGCGAGATCCAGGCCGAGAGCAAGGTGGGCGAGGGCACCACCATCCGCTTCTGGCTGGAGACCGAATCGATCGAGACGGAGGAAAACGAAGATGAGCAATAACAAATTCAAGGTTCTGGTCGTGGAAGATGAGGCCAACATCTGCAGCTTTATTGAGACGCTGCTGGAGACCAACGGCTATCAGGCCCTTGTTGCCAACACCTGTGCCATGGGCCAGACCCTGTTCACCTCCCACAATCCGGACCTTATCATCCTGGATCTGGGCCTGCCCGACCGGGACGGACTGGAGCTCATCCGTTTTGTGCGGCAGAAGTTCCTGACCCCCATCGTCGTGCTCTCGGCCCGCACCACCGAGCAGGACAAGATCGAAGCGCTGGATCTGGGAGCCAACGATTACATCACCAAACCCTTTGGCACCGGCGAGCTGCTGGCCCGGGTGCGCGCCGCCCTGCGCACCAACCGCTTCGGCGTGCTGGGCGGGATGCCCGGCGGCGTGTTCCGGGCACAGGGGCTTGAGATCAACTACGAGCGCCGCAAGGTCTTTGTGGACGGTGCCGAGATCAAGCTGACCCAGACCGAATACAACATCGTGGCCTTTCTCTCGGAACATGCAGGCCGGGTGATGACCTATGCCGCCATCGTGCGGGCCATCTGGGGCGATACCGACTGCGGCAGCACCAAAAAGCTGCAGGTCAACATGGCAAACATCCGCAAAAAGCTGGGCAGCGTGCCCGGGCGCAACACCTATATTCTGAACGAGCTGGGCGTGGGATACCGGATGATCGACGAGGACACCGATGCCAGGCCCGAAAGCTGAGGACTGCGTATGCTTCCTGCACTGATCATTTTTCTGCTGACCTATCTTCTGATGCTGGTCCTGCCGCAGTACCGGCCTTTTGCCGCGCTGGGCGGGGCCGCTCTGTTTCTGGCTCTGGGCGCGGCGGGTCTGTGGGACTTCACCCTGATGGATGCCGCCCGGGCCGTGGACTTCAATGTCCTGCTGATGATGGCGGGCACCATGGGCACGGTCTCCCTCTTTATTGAGAGCAGGATGCCCGCCCGGCTGGCCGAGCTGCTCATCGTGCGGGTGCCCAACGTGAAATGGGCCGTGTGTATGCTGGCCCTCTTTGCCGGGGTCATCAGCGCCTTTGTGGACAATGTTGCCACGGTGCTCATGGTAGCCCCTGTGGGCCTTGCCATTGCCCGCAAGCTCAAGATCTCCCCCGTGCCCGTCCTCATCTCCATTGCGGTCTCCTCCAACCTGCAGGGAGCTGCCACCCTTGTAGGCGACACCACCAGCATCCTGCTGGGCGGCTTTGCGGGGATGAACTTCTTCCATTTCTTCTGGATGGAGGGCAGGCCCGGCATCTTCTTCGGGGTGGAGCTGGGGGCGCTGGCCTCTCTGGGCGTGCTGCTGTTCACTTTCCGGCACGAGACCCAGCCCATCTCGGCCACGGTGGAGACCGAGGTCACCGACACGGTTCCCTCCGCCCTGATGCTGCTGACGGTGGGCCTGCTCATCGCGGCCTCCTTCCTGCCCCAGCCGGCGGGCGGGCTGCCGCTGGCGCTCTACGGCCTGCGCAGCGGTCTGATCTGTGCAGGGGTCTGCCTGTTCGGCATCCTGCGCGCCTGCCTGCGCCGCCGCTCGTTCGCGCCGTTCCGGCTGGCGGCCCGGGAGCTGGACTGTGACACCCTGCTGCTGTTGTTCGGGCTGTTCATCCTGATCGAGGGCATCCGCAAGGCCGGGGTCATCGATGCCGCCGCCCAGCTGTTCTACACCCTCTCCGGTGATGATCCCTTCCGGCTCTATACCCTGCTGGTATTCGTCTCGGTGGGCCTTTCTGCCTTCATCGACAACATCCCCTATGTGGCCACCATGCTGCCGGTGGTGCAGGGCATTGCCGGGCTGATGAACGGCGGTGCAGGCTTCCCGCCCGAGCTGTTTTATTTCGGCCTGCTCACGGGCGCAACTCTGGGCGGCAACCTGACCCCCATTGGCGCTTCGGCCAACATTGCAGCCATCGGCATCCTGCGCAAGCATGGTGAGCAGGTACGCACCCGTGATTTCCTGCGCATCGGCATCCCGTTCACACTGGCAGCTGTTCTTACGGGCTATGTGTATCTCTGGCTGGTGTGGGGCGCATAAGCGCTGCCGTGCCAGAGCAGCAGCAAAGAAAAACGCGCCGTGTCCAACGACACAGCGCGTTTTTGTTGTTTATTCTAACCCGATCTGCTGGGCGTATTCCTCCAGCAGCTCCCGCTCCAGGAAGGGGGTTTTCACGCCCTCACGGTCGCGGTAGGTCTCGTGGCCCTTGCCGATGACGGCGATCAGGTCGCCCTCCTGGGCGTGATCCACGGCGTAGTGGAGCGCGTCCAGACGGTCGGGGATCTCCACAAACTTGGCATCGGGGTTGCCCTTGTTCATGCCCACCCGGATATCGGCGAGGATGTCCTCGATCTTCTCAAAGCGGTTGTTGTCCTCGGTCAGGATGGAGAAATCCGCCATTTTCGCACAGATCTCTCCCATGCCGTAGCGGCGCAGCTTGGAGCGGTTGCCGCCGCAGCCGAACACCACCACCAGCCGGTGAGGGTGATACGCCCGCAGGGTGGTGAGCAGGCTCTCGGTGGAGACCTCGTTGTGGGCGTAATCCAGCAGGATGGTGAACTTTTTGCTGATGGGCACCAGCTCCACGCGGCCCTTGACCACGCACTTGCCCAGACCCTCGTGGATGGCGGTATCGGGCAGGCCAAGCACCTTGCCCACAGCCAGGGCAGCCAACGCGTTGTAGACGCTGAACTCGCCGGGCATATTCACCCTGACATCCATATTGTCTCTGCCGGAAACATGGAACGCCACGCCCAGAAAATCGTGGGTGCGCAGCAGCTCACAACCCTCGGCGCGGTAGTCGGCCTTTTCACCGCGGCCATAGGTCACCAGCTTGCAGGTGTGGCCTTCCAGCAGGGCTTCGGTGTTCTCGTCATCGATGTTCACCACGCCCACATCACACCGCCGGAAGAGCTGCCCCTTCCAGCTGCGGTACTCCTCAAAGGTCTTGTGCTCACCTGGGCCGATGTGGTCGGGGGAAAGGTTGGTGAACACACCGATATCATAGTGCACCCCCGCCACACGGTCCATCATCAGGCCCTGGCTGGACACCTCCATCAGGGCCACATCGCAGCCTGCATCCAGAAACTGACGGAAGGTCTTTTGCAGCTCGTAGCTCTCAGGGGTGGTGTTGGCGGTCTCCTGATGACGGCCCATGAAATAGATGCCGTTGGTGCCGATCATGCCGACCTTTTTCCCGGCAGCTTCCAGCACGCTCTTGATCATGTGGGTGGTGGTGGTCTTGCCCTTGGTACCGGTCACGCCGATCATGGTCATCTGGCGGGAGGGGTTGCCAAAGAGGTTGCCGCTCATCAGCGCCATGGCATAGCGGCTGCTCTCCACCTTGACCACGGTCACACCGGGCATGGCAGAAAGGTCGATGTCGTGCTGGATGACCAGCACGCTCACGCCCTTGGCGGCGCAGTCCGCGGCAAACTCGTGGCTGTCACGCTGGGTGCCCACGATGCAGACAAAGGCAAGGCCCGGGGCCGCCTTCCGGCTGTCGTAGATGATGTCCTGCACTTCGGTATCCAGGCTGCCCTGCACCAGGGTAAAGGGCACGCCTTCCAGTAATTGTTCCAGCTTCATAACATTACACGCTCCTCATTGGGTCGTTTGGGGTTGGTTTGCATCGCCCGCCGCCGGGGTCGTTCCTTCGGCGGGGGGCGGCTGTACAGTCTGTCCGGCTTCGGGTCCTGCCGGGGCCGCGGCGGTATCCGTTGGTGTTTCGGCAGCGGCATCTGCGGCGGCTTCGCCCTCTGCCGGGGCGGTGCCGTCTGTGGCCGTGCCTTCTGCCGTTTCACCGGTCACACCCTCTCCGGCGGGTGTTTCCTCCACCGGTTCGGGCACGATGTAGCCGGAGGGCAGCTCCGGCTCGCCCTGTGCAAAGGTGAACTTGCGGGTGCTGGACATGCTGATATGGGTGAAGTCCAGCTTTCCGGTGTCGGTCGCGGCACAGCCCTTGCCGTCCTCATTCAGCAGGACGTGCTTTGCCAGCTTGAGCTTATATTCCAGCTCATTCAGGGTGCCCAGCCAGACGCTGATGCGGTCCTGATAGAGGAAGGCCATCTCGTCCACATCCGCAAACTCGATGCGGGTCACGTCGGCGCTCATGCCTGCGGCATCCAGCGCAGCCAGCAGGGTGTTCAGGCTTTCCAGCCGCTGGTCCGCTTCCTCCTCAACAGTGCCGGAGGCGCTGCTGTCGGCGGCGCTGTCCGGGGTGCTGTCGGCCTTGGGCTCCGCCGCAAAGGTCAGCTGTTCGCCGGGCTCGGCAGAGACCGGTTCGCCACCGTACAGAGTGGGCAGACCGGCAGGCTGGGCAGAATCCTTCTCCAGGATCTTCAGGCCGCCCGAGAGGGTCAGCCAGCCGGAGGAGGTCTGCATGGCCCAGGCAGGCCGTGCTTCTGTTACCCGCACCACCACGGTGCCGGGGTAATCCCGCTCCACCCGGATATCCTCCAGCATGGGGAACACTTTTTCCAGCGCGGCGGCCTTGCTGCCGGGGTCAAAGCTGAAGATATTCTCTTCCAGATGGACATCCAGCGCCTGCAGGATCTGGTCGCTGGTATAGCCGCCGGCCTCCTGCACCACACCGTCCGCTGTCTGCACCTGAATGGAGCTGATCTTGAACAGCATCGTCACGGTGAGGTAGACCCCCGCGCCGATAACGCAGAGCAGCATGACAAGGGCCGTGAGCCGCCGCATGAGCCTGCGCCGCCGGATGGCGGCCCGGGTCAGCTTCCGCTTTTTCCTGCCCTCCCGCCGGACGGGGTCACGCCGGGCGTTCTGCCCCTGCACCGGCCGCATCCGCTGGCCGTTGCGGCGCTGGGCATTCCTGTTCTGGCCGCTGGCCGGGCGGCGGTTCCGCTGATTGCCCCCGGAGGTGCGCCGCTGGCCATTCTGCCCACCGCGGGGGCGCTGTGCGCCGCTCTGGCTGCTCCGCCCGCCGGTGGGAAAGGTGATGCTGTTATCCGGGTAGGAGCCGTAGTTCACCGTGCGTTCCGTATACCGGCTGGGGCGGGGCGCATCGGGGTCATAATTGGGGTTCGTGATGGGGTGGCCGCCGGAGGAATATCCTGCGTACCCGCTGTACCCCAGGTCACTGCCAGCACCCGCGCTGCTGCGGCGCTGGGTGCTCTGCCCGCCGCGCCGGTCATCCCGGGCCTGATCGTAGGCCCGGCGGCGCTTGCGGTTCCGGCTGTTCCGGTCATTCTGCGGCATCCGGCTGCACCTCCTTTCCTCTGTTTTTTCCTTCCGTTACGGGGTCTTGACCAGCTTGAGCAGGGCATCCGCAATGCGGTCCAGGCTGTCGTCCACCGACAGGCTCCGGGCATTGCGGCCCATCTCAGCCAGCTTGCCGGGCTGGGCCAGCATCCCGGAAACGGTCTGCACCAGCTTTTCGCCGGTCAGGTCTTTTTCCTCAATGACCACAGCGGCACCGGCCTTCTGCAGCTCCATGGCGTTGTAATACTGATGGTTCTCGGCCACGTTGGGGCTGGGGATAAGCACAGCGGCACGGCCCACAGCCTCCAGCTCAGCCAGTGTCAGGGCACCGGCGCGGCTGATGACAAGGTCCGCTGCGGCCAGCAGCTCGGGCATATTGTTGATGTATTCCTTCACTACAAGGCTCTCGCCGGGGGCAAAGCCCTTTTTCTTTTCCAGATCCTGAAACAGCTGCACGCCGTACTGGCCGGTGGCATGGAGATGGAGGACGGGCTTGTGGTTTTTCTGCTCCCAGGCGCAGAGGTCGGCCACCACCTCGTTCACGCGGCGGGCACCCAGACTGCCGCCGAAGGAGAGGATCACGGTGCGGTCGCCTGCACCCAGTTCGGCACGGATGGCTTCCCGGTTCTTCGCCTGGGTGAACACCTCAGGCCGGACGGGATTGCCCACCACGATGGTCTTTTCGGGTGCGCCCAGCTTTTCCACGGCGGCGGGCACAGCGGCAAACACGATGTCCACATCCGGGGCCAGCAGCTTGTTGGTCACGCCGGGAAAGGCGTTCTGCTCATGCAGGGCGGTCTTGATGCCCTGTCTGGCGGCGCAGCGCACCACCGGGCCGGACACATAGCCGCCGCAGCCAATGACCAGGTCGGGCTGGATGTCCTTCATCATCTTTTTGGCCTTGGGGCCGGAGAGTGCCAGATTCCACAGGGTAATGAGATTCCGCTTGATATTGTTCAGGCTCAGCTTCCGCTGAAAGCCGGTGATCTCGATGTGATGGAAGGGATAGCCCGCCTGTGTGACCAGACGGTACTCCATGCCCTCCTTCCGGCCCGCAAAATGGATCTCGGCGGTGGGGTCGGCCTTTTTGATGGCTCCCGCAATGGCCAGAGCCGGGTTGATATGACCGGCAGTGCCGCCGGCTGCAATAAGTACACGCATCTTGGTTCCTCCTTACTGTTCCGTCTGCGCTCTACGCGCGGTATCCAGCACAATGGTCTTTGCCTTGCGCTGGCGCTCCCGCTCGGCGTGGGCTTCCTCCCGTTCCAGACGGGCCCGTTCGCCGTTGCGTCCGATATTGACCATAACGCCCATCTCGGCCAGCAGCAGGATCAGACTGGTGCCGCCGGAGGAGAAGAAGGGCAGCGAAATGCCGGTGTTGGGCAGGGTGTTGGTGACAACGGCGATGTTGCAGAACACCTGCCAGGCGATCTGCGCCATGATCCCAATGCCCACCAGCGTGCAGAACCGGTTTTCGGCATGGAAAGCGATCCAGAAGCCCTGCACCAGAAAGAGGACGAACAGCACGATGACGATCACCGCACCGACGAAGCCCAGTTCCTCGCACACGACACTGAAGATAAAGTCGTTGGTGCTCTCCGGCAGCCAGAGCTGCTTTTCGATGCTGTTGCCCAGCCCCAGCCCCGTGGCACCGCCCGAGCCGATGGCGTACAGGCTCTGCTTGGTCTGGCTGGTCATCCGGTCAAGATCCTGCGTCCAGCCGTCCAGACGGCTCTGCAGGTAGTCGATGGAGTCCACATGCTTCAGCAAAGTCTCCAGCAGGAACAGCGCGGCACCGGCACAGCCCCAGGTAATGATGCCGCCGCTGCCGCCCAACAGCAGGATGGTGCCCACGATGGCCGTGGTCAGCAGGATGCCCGACATGTGGGGCTCCAGCACCAGCAGGATGAGGACAGGCACCAGCCACAGGATGGGCCGGATGAGCTCCACCACGATGCTGTGGTGGACCCACTTGCGCAGGGGCACCTCGCCGAATCTGACCTGCGGGGTCCTGGCGGCGATGTCTGCCGTGAGCAGGATCATCTCAAACTTTGCAACCTCGGAGGCCTGCAGGGTCAGGCCGCCGAAGCTGATCCACCGGCGGCAGCCGTTGATGGGGCTGCTGAACAGCACCAGCACCAGCAGGATCAGGCAGACAACATAGCCCAGCTTGACCATTCTGCGCAGGAAGCGGTGGTCAAAATAGGAGAACAGGAACATCATGCCCAGGCCCAGCACCGTGCAGAGCAGCTGGGATTTGATGTAATGGAAGCTGTCCCCAAAGCGGAGATAGCCCGTGGTATAGCTTGCACTGAACAGCATGACCAGCCCGAACACCATGATGATGGCCAGGGTCGCCATCCAGTTGAGCAGGATGGGCGGCCAGGGGCCGGGGTCCCGCTGAAAGACGGAAAACGGCTCTGCTTTTTTTCTGCGGAGTGTTGCCAAACTGCACCCCTCCTTAACTGATTTTTGCCAGCTGAACGGTCAGCGCCACGCCCAGCATGGCAATGACACAAAAGGTATAAAAGATCTGTTCCGCGCTCTGGCCCCGCAGCTCCAGCCAGCGGTGGAGCGGTGCCGAGCGGAACAGCTGCCTGCGGCCCCGGCTGGCCTTGCAGACCAGGATCTGCAGGGCCACCATGCCGCCCTCCAGCCAGAAGGGCAGGGCCAGCGGCAGGGTGAGGTCAGGCCAGCCGATGCACAGGGGCACGCACCCCAGCATCCCGGCCAGAAACAGGCTGCCCACGCTGCCCAGCCGCAGCTTTGCGGGCGGGAAGTTCCAGAGCAGGAAGGCCATCAGGGAACCGGCCAGTGCGGCGGGCAGAACGCCCAGCGGGAACCAGCCCAGCAGGGTCATCACCCCCATCAGGCCCAGCATGGCCGCAAAGGACGTACCGCAGACGATGCCGTCCATGCCATCGGCAATGCGGGCACACTCGGCCAGTGCGACCAGCAGCCCTTCCCACAGCAGCGGGGCGGCAATGCCCAGATCGACATAGCCCACACCCGGCAGGGTGATCCCGGCTGCAAGGCAGCCTTTGGCTCCCAGCAGCACCAGCACCACAGCACCGGCAGCGGCTTCCAGCCCAAGGCGGGTGTGCCGCCGCAGGCCCAGCACAGAACGGCTGCGGATGCGTGCCAGATCCTCCAGCAGGCCCACGCCGCCAAAGAGCAAAGCTCCCAGCAGCGCTGTGAGCAGCCGGACCGAGAGCAGGCTCTCGGCCCCCAGCAGCTCAGGCTGAGCCACACAGGCGGCTGTCCAGCCCACGCCCACAGCAGCCAGCACCCCCACCATCAGGCAGAGCCCACCCATGGTGGGAGCCTGCGGCGGGCGCTCCGGCTCGGCATCCGGTGCTTCCTGCTTGGGTGATGGTGCCTGCCGGGCCTTGGGCTCATCCCAGCGTCCCTGGAACGCCCGCAGCAGCGGCACCATCAGATTCCCGAGCGCCGCCGTGAGGAAGAACCCCAGCGTTGAGGCGGCGATCAAGGCGAAACGAATCATAGCTCGATGTTACTCCTTGTAAAAGATCTCCAGCACTTTTTCCAGTGCCATGCCGCGGCTGGCCTTGACCAGCAGGGCATCGCCGGGCTGCATTTTGTTCAGCAGGGTCTCGGCGGCCTGAGCGTAGGTGTCGGCATGGAGGGTGGGCAGCCCCTTGGCAGCAGCCACCACGGCAATGCGCTTGGCCTGCTCGCCATAGGTGACGAGGTAGTCCACCTTGTTCTCCACGGCCTGACGGCCCACCTCCTCGTGGGCAGCACGGCTGATATCGCCCAGTTCCAGCATATCGCCCAGCAGGGCAAAGCGGCGCTTGCAGGGATATTCCCTGAACATGGCCAGCGCGGCCTTCATGCTGTCGGGGTTGGCGTTGTAACAATCCTCAATGACATCCACGCCTCTGGCGTGCACCACCTTCTGGCGCATTCCGGTCTGCTCAAAGTCGGCCAGACCGGCAATGACCCGGCGGGCATTCAGCCCCAGACGGGTGGCGGCGCAGTAGGCGGCCAGTGCGTTGGCCACATTATGCCGGCCCATGGCGGGGATCTTTACGAGGAAAGTGCCCTCCTCGTGATCCTCCAGCACAAAGCTCATGCCCTTTTCATCCTGCTGGATGGACAGGGCACAGACATCAGCGTTCTCATCGCCCAGGCTGAACCAGACCGGGCGGACATGGTCGGGCAGGACGGCCTTGCGCAGGAAGGGGTCGTCCCCGTTCAGCACCAGCGGGGCACCCTCCGGCAGACCGGCGCAGATCTCCAGCTTTGCCTTGCAGATGTTCTCCTGACTGCCCAGGTTGCCAATGTGGGACACACCGATGCAGGTGATGATGCCTACATCCGGGCGGGCACACTTGCTCAGGCGCTCGATCTCCCCGGCGTGGCTCATTCCCATCTCCACCACGGCGTACTGGGTCTCTTTGCCGATGCGGAACATGGTGCGGGGCAGGCCCAGCTCATTGTTCTGGTTGCCCTCGGTCTTGATGGTACTGCCAAAGCCTTCAATGGCGGCGTAGGTCATCTGCTTGGTGGTGGTCTTGCCCACGCTGCCGGTCACGCCCACCACTTTGGGGTGGAACTGGCTGCGATAATTGGCACCCAGCACCATCATGGCGTGGTAGCTGTCCGGGCAGATCACGCTCTTCTCCTCCGGCACGCCTTCCACGGGGTGGTTCAGCACCACGCAGAGCGCGCCGTTTTCCAGCGCCTTGGCGGCAAAATCATGGCCGTCGAATTTTTCGCCCGGGAACGCCACAAAGATGCACCCGGGGCAGACCTCACGGCTGTCGGTGGTCACCAGCGTGACCGGGGTCTCGCACTGGGCCAGCGCGTTGACCGCCAGGCCCTCCAACAGGATGTTTGCTGCAATTGCTTCCATACTTTCATTCCCCTTTATCCACAGATCAGATGTACGATGGTTCCCTGCTGGACGCTGGAGCCGGGTGCCTCGCTCTGGCTCTGGACCGTGCCGGAGCCTTCGACTGTGCAGTTGAGCCCTGCGGCGTTCAGCATCTGCCGGGCAAAGTCCGCGCTCTTGCCGGTCACGTCCGGCACCTCGGCGTGTTTGCCCTCATAGGTATCGGTATACAGATAAACGGTGGTGCCGTAGGGCACCTCTGCCCCCGCACGAGGGTACTGGTAGGTGACAAGGGCGGCGGTCTGGTCGGATTCGCTCTCGGCCAGGTGATGCTTCAAACCCTTGATGTTCAGCTGCACCTGCGCGTTGCTCCACTCCTTGCCCGTCAGGTTGGGCACCTTGACGGTGGTGCCGCTGCGGTCCACGCCGTCGGTAGCGATGCCCAGATAGGGTGCGATCTCACTGATGATGTTGCCCACCACCGGAGCCGCCAGAATGGACGAATAGTCGGTGCGGGCATTGTTGGGGTCGTCCAGCATGACATAGACCAGGATCTCCGGGTCGTTGGCGGGCAGGACAGCCGCAAAGGATGCCACCTTCTTGTAGTCGCCATCGGCGCGGCGGTCCATGTTCAGCTGCTCGGAGGTGCCGGATTTGCCGCCGATGCGATAACCTGCAACGTAGGCGTTGCCGCCGCCGCCCTGGGTGCCGTCGCCCACCTCAAACTCCATGATCTGGCGGATGGTCTCGCTGGCGCTCTCGCTGATGACCTGACGGCGGATGTTGGTGCCGATTTCCTGCACCACATTGCCGTTCTGGTCCGTGATCTTATCCACCACATGGGGGGTGACCAGATAGCCGCCGTTGACTGCCGCCGAGATGGCGGTGCACACCTGCAGCGGGGTCACGGCCATGGCCTGACCAAAGGCGGAGGAGGCCAGCTCCACCTCGCCCAGACGGCTCTTGCTGTAATACTGCATGAAGCTGGTCTCATTGGGAAGATCCACACCGGTGCGCTCGGTAAAGCCGAAGGCATCAAAGTAATCATAGAACAGGCTGGAGCCCACACGCTGGCCCAGCTGGATGAAGTAGATGTTGCAGCTGTTGCGCAGGGCCTCGGCCAGATTCTGGGCCCCGTGCGACTTTCTGCCGGCGCAGTGGTAGGTCTGCTTTGCCACGCTGTACGCGCCGGAGCAGTTCAGGGTGGTGTAATAGGTCGCCTTGCCGCTGTCCACACCCATGGCGGCGGTGATGACCTTGAACACGCTTCCGGGGTAGTACAGCTCGGTGATGGTCTTGTTCTTCCACTGGATATCCCGGTAAGTGCCGGTGTAGTCGGCCTCCGCATCCGCGATCTTCTGGCCGTTCTCGTCCCGCAGGTAGTTGCCGTTCTCGTCTTTTTTGTAGATGGTGTACAGCTCCGGCTCGGCCTGCACCTGCTCCGTCAGGTAGGCCAGATTGGCGCTGAAATCCTGCGGGTCATTGGGGTCAAAGTCCGGCTTGGAGGCCATGGCAAGGATGGCACCGGTCTTGACATTCATCACAATGGCACAGCCGCGGTTCTCAACGGTGTTGGCCGCCACGGCCTCGTTCAGGTAGCGCTCCACCACCTCCTGAATGTTCACGTCCAGCGAGAGCACCAGATTGGAGCCGTCCTTGGCGGCGTAGGTGGTGGCATTTTCATCGGCAATGGCGTTGCCGTAGGCGTTGCGCAGGGTGATGGTGCGGCCATTCACACCGGCCAGCGTGGACTCATAGGAATTTTCCAGACCGTACACGCCCTGACCGTCCGCATTGCAGAAGCCCAGCACGGCGGCGGCAAAGCGGCCGTAGGGGTAATCCCGCTGGAAGCCCTTGGAGGCCGACACCGACACCCGCCCCTTGCGGACAGTGGGGGTACCGTCGTCGCTCTCCTGCTGACCCAGGCCCAGCTTGGCCAGGATCTTTTCCAGCGCACCGGCGGATTTTCCGCTCTTGCTGTGGGCCTTGTTGTAGGTCTTGACGTATTCCTCAATGGAGAGCTTGATGGCGTTGTTGACCTTGGTGGCCAGCACCTGATAGGAGCTTTCGTTTTGGGAGAGGGCATCGCAGACCGCCTGATACTGGGTCTGGTACTCCGCTGAAGTGGTGTCCACGCTGTCCAGACTCTCGCCATCGCCCGAAAGCAGGCGGAGGGTGATCTGGGTGCAGACCTCCTTCATGGCGGCCTCATCGATGGTGCGGGTCTCCGCCTTGGTGTCCTGATCGGTGGTGGTGGTATACAGGGCCGTGCTGTAAGAGGGGTCGGCCCAGATGGTCCAGACCACGCTGGTGGAGGCCAGCGTGATGCCGCTGGTGTCGTAGATCTCACCGCGGGTGGCCTGAATGGTGCTGTCCAGCAGCTGCTGCTCGGCGGCGTACTGGCGGTAGGTGGCACCGTCGCGGATCTGGATCTTGTACAGGCTGTAGATCACGGTCAGCGCGGCGGCCACCACAAGAAGCACGGCGGCACCAAAGCTGATATGACGCAGCCGGGCACTGAGCCGTGCGTGGGGGTCCGCACTGCGGCGGCGGGTACTGTTCTTTTTGGGATTGGAGGATGGTGTTTGCATTGCGTACTCCCGAAGAAAACCGAAAAAGCGTGCGCTGCCGCACGCTTTTCGTTGTTTGGTTTATTTTGCCGTTCTGACAGAGGCAAGAATGGTCATTGCCCCATCGTGGAGCAGATCCGACCACTGCCGCACAGCGGATGCCTTGCGCACCAGAACGCTGCCCTCATCCAGCCGGATGTAGGTGATCTGGCTCTGGTCGATCTTCATCAGCCCCAGGCGGGTGGCGGTCTCCTCAACACTTGTGATGTTGGTGCGGCTGTTCAGGGCACTGTTGTAGTATGTATACTGGCTCTGCTCGCTCACAAGCTCTGCCTTGGCGCTCTGGATCTGAGAATTCAGCTCCACCAGCTGTGCCTCGCTCCACAGCAGGCTCACCGCAAAGCCCACCAGCAAAGCCGCGCCCACCAGCTGCAGCGCGTGCTGCATGGCGGCCCGCACGGGGTTCAGCCGCTTTTTACCGCCCTTTTCTACCCGCAGCGGAACTTTGGGCTGTGCCTGCGGCGTTCTTCTGCGCCGAACCTCTGTCATATCGTATGCTGCCTGACCCATGGTGATCTCCTCCTCACATCTCCGGGGCTTTGCCGCCCTCAGATCTTTTCCAAAACCCGCAGGTGGGCCGAGCGGCTGCGCCGGTTCTCTTCCAGCTCCTGCGTGTTGGCTTCAATGGGTTTGCGTGTGATCAGCTTTGCCTTGGCTTTGCCGCCGCAGACGCACACCGGGAACTCCGGCGGGCAGGTGCAGGCGGTGGACCAGCGGCGGAACTTGTTTTTGACCAGCCGGTCCTCCAGCGAGTGGAAAGTGATCACGCAAAGTCTTCCACCCGGTGCGAGATGCGCAAAAATGGTATCCAGCCCCTCTTCCAGTGCGTCCAGCTCATGGTTTACCGCAATGCGCAGTGCCTGGAAGGTGCGGCGGGAGGGGTTTTTGTTCTTCCGGCGCTCCGCCGGGGGCATGGCGCTGGCCACGATATCCGCCAGCTGCAATGTCGTTTCAATGGGGGCAGTTTCCCGGGCTTCCACGATCCTGCCCGCGATCTGCCAGGCGAAGGGCTCCTCGCCGTAATCCCGCAGGATGCGGGCCAGCTCCTCCCGGCTCTCGCTGTTCACGAGATCGGCGGCCGTCTCACCCTCCTGGCTCATCCGCATGTCCAGCGGGGCATCTGCCCGGTAGGAAAAGCCCCGGGCTGCGTCATCCAGCTGATGGCTGGACACACCCAGATCGAGCAGCGCACCGTTGATCGTTTCAATGCCCAGCTGCTCCAGAGCTTGTCCGGCATAGCGGAAGTTGATCTGCACCACGGTGGCAGGCAGGCCCGCCAGCCGGGCCCGGGCCGTCTGCACGGCATCGGGGTCCTGATCCAGCGAGATGAGCCTGCCGCCCTGCTCGCCGTTCAGCCGCAGGGCGATCTGGCGGGAGTGCCCCGCGCCGCCTGCCGTGCCGTCCAGATAGGTGCCCGCCGGGTCGATCTTCAGGCCGTCCAGGCACTCGTTCAGCAGCACCGGGACATGCTCAAACGAGGCCGGGTCAAAGGGCTGTGCTGTTTTTTCTGAGTCCATGTTCCCAGCCTCCTTTCAAAACTCAGATAAGATCCTGCATCTGCCGCCCTTTTCTGCCCGGAGCTGCTGCCCGGGAAAGCGGCCTGCGGCCTGCCGGGAGTTTGTGGCCCGGCCAGCCCTGAGGATACAATTTTATTGTAACAAAACAGGCCCCTGATTGCAAGAGTTTCCCTTTTGTTTTTTCTCTCAAAATGTACCAAAAAAAGCCCCTGCAAGCCGTCGTTTTTGCTTGCAGGGGCCGGAAGCTCTCACCGGGAAATTTCACATTCCCGCATCAGAGCTGTTTCCGGGGGCTCTGGCGCAGGTTTGCACGGACATTTTTGACCTGTGCGGCGTTCTCCGCCATCGTCTCTTCCGTGGTCTTGAGCATATTATCACAGTAGTCGGTCACGGTCTGGCGGACAGTGCGGGCCTCGGTCTGGGCGGCGGAGACGATCTCTCCGGCGCGCTGCTGGGCCGCCTTGACGATCTCGGCCTCGCTCACCAGCACACGGGCGCGCTCCTCGGCCTTTTTTACAATGGCCTGTGCCTGTGCGTTGGCCGATTCGATGAGCTGGGCACGGTCGCTGACAATGGACTGGGCCTGCCGCAGCTCCACAGGCAGGTTCTGGCGGATCTCGTCCAGATAATCCCGGATCTGCTCCACATCCACGATGCGCTTGCCGCCCGAAAGGGGCATTCCGGCGCTCTCCTCCAGCGTATCCTCAATGGTATCCAAAAGCTCGTTTACGTTCATTCCGCATCTCCCTCTCCGGCGCTCTGCCGGGGCTTACCATACTTCCACAGCAGGACTTTGCCGTATTTATACTGTTTTTTCAGGGTCATGCCGCCCACCTCGGCAGGCAGCACCAGGCCGGTCTCACTCTCGCAGATCACAATGCCGCCCGGGGCAAGGCATTTGTCCACGCCGGGCAGGATCTTTTCCAGCGTGCCGGTGTGGAAGGGCGGGTCCAGCAGCACGATGTCGAACTGCTCATGGCAGGCGGAGAGATACCGTGCCGCCTCGCCGATGTTGACCCGGCTGCGGTCAAACACGCCGCAGTTCTTGCAGTTCTTCATCACGATGTTCACGGCCTCCCGGTTCTCGTCCAGGAACACGCACCGGGCCGCACCCCGGCTCAGGGCCTCAATGCCCAGCTGGCCGCTGCCTGCGTAGAGGTCGAGCACCCGGGCACCGGGCAGGTCGAACTGGACGATGCTGAACATGGCCTCCTTGACCTGATCCATCGTCGGGCGGGTGATCTCGGTGCCGGGCAGGGCTTCCAGCCTGCGGCCCCGTGCTTCTCCTGCAATAACGCGCATGTATCTGCCTCCTTCTCCCGCTGTCCGGGCCCCCTGCCCGGCCAGCAGCTGTTTCGTGTTTTCGTATCTCCATATTATCGTCAAAACGCAACTCTTTGTCAAGGGCGCGCGTTGCACTCAGGGTGCAATTGTGCTAAAATCAGGGCAAAGCGCCCCATGTGCGGCGCGTTTTGCCAAAAAAGGAGAGTATCTGCTTATGAAAGTCCTGCTCATCAACGGCAGCCCCCACGAGAAGGGCTGCACCTATACCGCCCTGTCCCTGATCGCCGGAGAGCTGAACGCCAGCGGCATCGGGACCGAGATCCTGAACGTCGGCACAAAGCCGGTGGGCGGCTGCATCGGCTGCGGCGGCTGTGCCGCCGGTAAGGGCTGCGTGTTCGGCGGCGTGGTCAACGAGGCCATCGAAAAGGCCAAGACCGCCGATGCCTTTGTGTTCGGCACACCGGTCCACTATGCGTCCGCCTCCGGCAACATGACCAGCTTCATGGACCGTCTGGCCTACGCGGGCGGCAAGTATCTGGCCTACAAGCCCGCCGCCATCTGCGCTTCGGCCCGCCGTGCCGGCACCACCACCACTCTGGACCAGCTGGTGAAGTACCCCGAGTTCTTCCACATGCCGCTGGTCAGCGGTTCCTACTGGCCCATGGTCCACGGCTCCAAGCCCGAGCAGGTGCTGGAGGATGCCGAGGGCTGCGCCGTGATGCGGGAGCTGGGCCGCAACATGGCCTGGCTGCTCAAGTGCATCGAACTGGGCAAAGCAAACGGCATCACCCACCCTGAGAATCCCCGCCGCCCCATGACCAATTTCATCCGCTGAGTTTCATCCCCCCGCCTGCCCGGCGGGGGCGTTTTTGATTTTAACAGCTTTTTCTGCAAAAACGGGAAAAATAAGGGATGGAGTGCTTTTTTCGTTCACAACTTTGTGGTAGCATAAGGGTAAGAATTATTTTGTGCAGAGCGATGGAGACAGGCTATGGAACACTACGATTGGAACGACGGCTGGCTGTTTGCCCCCACCTTTGATCCCGCCATCGTCCGCCCCGAATGCACCGGGGTGGAGCTGGAACCGGTGCGCTTGCCCCACACGGTCAAAACGCTGCCCTACAACTATTGCAACGAGAACGAATACCAGCGGGTGTCCGGCTACCGGCGGGAGTTTTTTGCGCCCAAAGAGTGGCAGGGCCGCACGGTACTGCTGACCTTTGGAGCCGTGGCCCACGATGCCACCGTGTTCTGCAACGGGCGGCGGGTGTTCCACCACGGGTGCGGCTACACCGCCTTTACTGTGGACCTGACCGAATCGCTGCTGCTGGGCCAAAAAAACGTGGTGGCTGTCCGGTGCGACAGCCGGGAGGACCTGAACATTCCTCCCTTCGGCGGGCAGATCGATTTTCTGACCTACGGCGGCATCTACCGGGCCGTCAGTCTGGACGTGAAGGAGCCCGCCTACCTGCGCGACATCTTCATCGAGGCGCAGGCCGAGGGCGATTTCCGCATCTATTCCTCCACAGTGGGCGAGACCATCGGCTGCACCCTGCAGGCCGAGATCCGCAGCCCCGCCGGGAGCAGAGCCCTGTACAGCGGTGAGCTCAGCCTGCCCATTGTGGGCACCCTGAACGGCGTGCACCCCTGGAGCGTGGAGCATCCCTTCCTCTATACCCTGACCGTCCGGCTCATCCGGCCCGGCACCAGCGGCCTGCCCGACCGGGTGCTGGACGAAAAGAGCACCCGGTTCGGCTTCCGCACCATCCAGTTCGTGGCCGGGGGCTTTTATCTGAACGGCCAGCGGGTGGAGCTGCGGGGCCTGAACCGGCATCAGAGCTACGCCTATCAGGGCTATGCCATGCCGGACAGCATTCAACAGCTGGATGCCCAATTGTTGAAAAAGCAGCTGGGCTGCAATGCAGTGCGCACCAGCCACTACCCCCAGAGCCCGGCTTTTCTGGATGCCTGCGATGAGCTGGGCCTGCTGGTGTTCGTGGAGATGCCCGGCTGGCAGCACATCGGGGATGAAGCCTGGCAGGCACAGGCATTGCAGAACTGCCGCGAGATGGTCTGCCAGTGCCGCAATCACCCCAGCGTGTTCCTGTGGGGCGTGCGGGTGAACGGCAGTTCCGACAACGAGGCCTTTTACAAGCGCACCAACGAAGCCGTTCATCGGCTGGACCCCACCCGCCCCACCGGCGGCGTGCGGATTGCCCGCAAGAGCCAGCTGCTCGAGGATGTTTACGCCTACAACGATTACTCCTACTCCGGCCGCGGCCCGGGCTGCGAGCCCCGGTCTGCCGTTACGCCTGACCTGCGCAAGGGCTACCTCATCAGCGAGTTCGGGGGCCAGCAGTTCCCGGCCAAAGCCTTTGACGACGAGCCGCACCGGCTGGCACAGGCTCTGCGCCACGCCGCCGTCCTCAACGATGCCATTGCCCAGCAGGGCGTGGCCGGTGCCCTTGGCTGGTGCATGGCCGATTACAACACCCACCGCGAGTTCGGCAGCGGCGACCGCATCTGCTACCACGGCGTGACGGATCTGTTCCGCAACCCGAAGCTCTCTGCCGCCGTCTACGCAAGCCAGAAAACGCCCCGCTCCCCTTCGGACGTGGTGTTCGAGGTCTCTTCCAGCATGGCACTGGGCGACCACCCCGGCGGCTTTGCCGGGGCCTGCTGGGTGTTCACCAACGCCGAGAGCGTCCGCCTCTACCGGGGCAACGATTTCATTGCCGAGTTCACCCCCGACCGCCGGGGCCGCTTTGCCGCCCTGCCCCACCCGCCCATCGAGATCCAGGATTTCGTCGGCTCCCTGCTGGAAAAGTATGAGGGCCTTGACCAGAGCACAGCCCCGCAGGTGGCGGCCATCCTCAACGAGATGCGCCGGGACGCGCTGAACCTTTCGCCTCTCTCCCGGGCGCGGATGCTCTCCCTGCGGCTGAGCGCAAACGACCTGCTCCGGATGTACTACAAATACATCGGCGTGCTGGGCGGGCCGTCCAGCGTCTACCGGTTTGAGGCAGTCTGGCACGGGCGCACCGTCCGCACCGTGGTCAAGGAGCCGGTGCAGTCGGTCCGGCTGGAATGCGTGGTGCACAACCCCATCCTGACCGACGGCCCCACCTGGGACTGCGCGGCGGTCAGCCTGCGGGCCATTGACCAGAACGGCAACCTGCTGCCCTACTGCGGCGAGGCCGTTCAGCTCAGCGTGGAAGGCCCGGTAAAGATCCTGGGCCCGGCCATCGTCCCCCTGCGGGGCGGCATGGCGGGCACCTATCTTGCCACCACCGGTGAAGCAGGCCGTGCCGTGCTGCACTGCCGGATGGAGGGCTCGCTGGATGTGGAGGCCGCCCTGACCGTGCGCAAGCGCTCCGGTGCAGAGAATGCCAATTAAATTTCGTCCTTTCATGGTAGATTTGCAATCTGTTCAAAGTTTTATCATGGTTGGCTGATATTCTATTGTTGTGAACAATCAAACGCCCTCTCTGTCCATGCGTCCGCGTGGCTGAGAGGGTTATTCTTGAGGACAAAGGACCGGAAATCTATGAGAGAGAAACTTCGTCAGTTTATGATCGGCCGCTATGGCACCGATGGCCTGAACCAATTCCTGAGCATTACCTCGCTGGTGCTGCTCCTCATCGCCATCATCAGCCGGGTCAACCTGTTCACCTATCTGGGCGCGGCCCTGCTGATCTTCTGCTACTACCGCACCTTCAGCCGGAACATCTCCAAACGCACCGAGGAGAACTACAAGTTCTACACCCTGAAGGACCGGGTGGACAACAAGTTCAAGGGCTGGAAAGAGCAGTGGGCCAACCGCAAGGTCTATCACTACTACCGCTGCCCCCAGTGCCGCCAGAAGCTGCGCGTGCCCCGCGGCCGCGGCCGCATCCAGATCTCCTGCCCCCGCTGCGGCACCCAGTTCATCAAGAAGAGCTGAGCCATGTTCGGATATGTTATCCCGAATCAGGCCGCGCTCAGCCCGGAGGCACAGGCGCGGTACCGCGCGGCCTACTGCGGGCTCTGCCGCCGTATCGGCGTGCTGCACGGCACCCGGGGGCGGCTGACCCTGAGCTATGACCTGACCTTTCTGGATCTGCTGCTGTGCAGCCTGTACGAGGGCGAAAGCGCCTGTGCAACAGGCTGTGACCACTGCCCCATCCACCCCATCCGGAAGGTGGAGTGGCGTTCCAGCGGCCCCACCGATTACTGCGCAGACCTGAGCGTGGCTTTGCACTACTACAACGCGCAGGACAAGTGGAACGATGACCACAGCCTGCTGGGCCTGGGCTTTGAAAAGATGCTTGCTGCCCCCACGCAGCAGGCCGCTGCCCGCTGGCCCCGCCAGTGCAGCGCCATCCGCACCTGTCTGGATCGGCTGGCCCGGTACGAGGCCGAGGGCAGCGAGGATCTGGATGCCGTTTCTGGCTGCTTTGGGGAGCTGATGGCCGAGCTGTTCGATTACAGGCAGGACCACTGGTCGCCGGAGCTGCGCAGCATTGGCTTCAACCTGGGCAAGTATATCTACCTGCTGGATGCCTACGATGACCTGGCCCGGGACGAGCGCAAGGGCGCATACAATCCCCTGCGCACCCTGAGCAGAGAGCCCGGGTACGAGGAAGAGATGCGGGAGATCTTTGAGCTGTTGCTGGCCAATTGTGCCCGCAGCTTTGAGCGCCTGCCCTGTGTGGAGGACGTTGACCTTCTGCGCAACATCCTGTATTCGGGCGTGTGGCTCAAATATCACTGCAAAAATGCAAAAAAGAAGGACAAAACCGCCTGATCCCGGCGGTTTTCCTTGATTTTTCCGTTCCAGTCCTGTACACTAAAGATTGCTTGTGCGGCACAGTGGCCGCACAGATGGTAATAGAGACGTGAGGAAGTAGACCGATGAGAGACCCCTATGAGGTTCTGGGCATCCAGCGCGGTGCCAGTGAAGACGAGATCAAAAAGGCTTACCGTGCCAAGTGCAAGCGCTGGCACCCTGACCTGAACCCCAACGACCCCACCGCCGAAGAGCACTTCAAGGAGGTGCAGGCGGCATACGATGCCATCACCAAGGGCGAGACCGGCCCCCAGATGGGCGGCGGCTACGGCGGTGCCTACGGCCAGCAGAGCGGCCCCTCCTACGGCGGCTATCAGCAGGGGTACCAGCAGAACGGTTACTCCAACGGGGATTTCGGAGACTTTGGCTTCGGTTATGACCCCTTCGGGTTCGGGTTTGGCTTTGGCGGCAATTATCAGCAGCAGCGCGGCCCCGGCTACAACGGTGCGGACACGCCTGAGATGCAGGCCGCACGCAACTTCATCGTCAACCAGCGCTACCCCGAGGCCCGCCGCGTGCTGGACGGCATCACCGTGCGCACCGCCCGGTGGTACTATCTCTCCTCGCTGGCCAATCAGGGCCTGGGCAACAGCATCGATGCCCTGCAGGATGCCCGCCGCGCCGCCCAGATGGAGCCCGGCAACACCGAGTACCAGATGAACCTGCGCAATCTGCAGGACCCGGGCCGCACCTACCGCACCCAGACCACCTACGCCCAGCCCGGCGGCCTGATGCGCTGGTGCTGGAGCATGATCCTGCTCAACCTGCTGTGCAACTGCTGCTGTGGCGGCGGCTGGGGCTGGCGGTTCCGGATGTAAGCGCCAATAAGGATAAGAACAAACAAAAACCTCCCTGCCGGCGTGGCAGGGAGGTTTTTTGCTGATTCAGTTATTGGATCACGATCGTCCGGCTGATCTCGCTGCTGGAGTAGTTTCCGGCGGCTTTGGCCGTCTGGACATACTCACCGGGTTCGGTGGGGAATCCGCTCTGGGTCGTGCCCAGGAAATCGAAGAGACCGCTCTTCTTTTTATAGGTGTAGGTCACCTTGCCGCCCTCGACCACCTGGCCGTCGCTCTCGACCACGGCGGCGACGTTGTAGTTCTGGGCTTCCGCCGCAGTCATGCTGGCGGGGAGCTCCTGTGCCCAGTAGACACGCACGCCTGCACTCTTTGGCTTGATGCGGAAGAACGCCATACCGGCGGTGTTCACATCACCGGATTCCAGCGCCACAGCACCACCCACATAGCTGCCGGCTTCCGTAGGCTGCTCGTCCAGATAGATGCGGCTGAACACGCCCTCGGGCAGATATTTGCGGATGAGCTCCAGCGACAGCTTCATGCCGGTGGAGACATCCTTCAGCGTGGGGATGTAGAATTTCAGGACATCCATCACAGAGACCACTTCATCAGCCACCCGCAGCAGCACGCTCACGTCGTTGCCGTCGATCAGCTGCTTGATGTAGGCGTAGATGTTGAACTCCTCTTCCTGCTCAGGGTTCGCCGACATCTTTTTCGGCAGGGGGATCATCTTGAGCAGAGTGCGGATCTTGCCCGAAAGGATCAGGGTCACATAGCCCTGCGCTTCGCCGCTGGTGCCCATCACCACGCCGATATACTGGGTATCTGCCGGGGTGGTCTGGACGCTCAGGGTAAAGGGGGAGCCATAGGTCAGATCCCCGTCTGCGGTCAGGCGGATCGAGACAACGCTGTTGGTCTCATCCACGCCTGCGGTGGTCAGGGCAGGCAGTTCGCTGCCCGCCGAAGCCGCCAGCGCCGGTGTGGCCGCCGCACTCAGGGCGAACACTGCCGCCAGCAGCAATGAGATCAGCCGTTTGGTTTTCATCAGCCAAAGACCTCCTTTTATATAGGTTCTTGTATCATGCAAAAATAAGGGTGCGTGGAACACACAGCACAGTGTTCCCGCACCCTCATTTTACCGCATTGTACCGTACAGGTCAATAACGGGATTCAAGTTAAATTTTGCTCAGCTGCGGGCCCTGGGCGGTATCTTTGACAGCCCAGCCCATCTCGGTGAGCTGTGCGCGGATGGCATCCGCAGCGGCCCAGTCCTTGGCCTTCTTGGCGGCGGCGCGCTTTTCCACCAGCTCCGTCACCTCAGCGGGCACCTCGTCCTTCTTGCGGTTGTACATCAGGCCCAGCACGCCGGTGATCTCATCGAACGCCTTGGCGGCAGCCTCCAGCGCAGCCTTGGAGGAGGCAGCGGACAGGGTGTTGATCTCCTTGACCAGATCGAACACGGCAGCCAGCGCATCGGGGGTGTTCAGGTCATCGTCCATGGCCTTGCAGAACTTGGCGCGGGCCTCGTCTGCCTTGGCGGTCAGGGTCTCATCGGTGCCGAACGCGGTCTTGCTCAGGGCAAAATCGAGGTTCTCACGGCAGGTGTAGAGGCGCTCCAGGCTGTTCTTGCAGCTCTCGATGAGGTCCACGGTGTAGTTCAGGGGCATCCGGTAGCCTGCGGTCAGCATGAAATAGCGGATGGGCTCGTAACCGTAGAGGTCTGCCACATCGCGGACGGTGAAGAAATTGTGCAGGCTCTTGGACATCTTCTGGTTATCCACGTTGATGAAGCCGTTGTGCATCCAGTAGTGGGCAAACTCGCAGCCATTGGCGCACTCGCTCTGGGCGATCTCGTTCTCGTGGTGGGGGAAGATCAGATCCTGACCGCCGCAGTGCAGGTCGATGGTCTTGCCCAGATGGGTGCGGCTCATGGCACTGCACTCGATATGCCAGCCGGGGCGGCCCATGCCGTAGGGGCTTTCCCAGGCGGGCTCGCCGGGCTTGGCAGCCTTCCAGACGGCAAAGTCAGCGGGGTCCTCCTTCAGGTCATCCTCCATCTGGCTGCGCAGCTCACGGTTGCCGCTCTCCAGATCGTCCAGCTTGAGGTGGCTCAGCTTGCCGTATTCCGGGTCGCTCTTGACGCGGAAGTAGACATCCCCGTTCTTGGCAACGTAGGCGTGGCCGGAATCGATCAGGTCCTTGACGATGTCCAGGATCTGCTGGATGTGCTCCGTTGCACGGGGCTGGACGGTGGGCTTTTTGCAGTTCAGACCGGCGGCATCCTTGAGGTACTCGGCCTCAAAGCGCTGGGCCACTTCCTTCATGGAGGTACCCTCCTCCTGGCCCTTCTTGATGAGCTTGTCATCAATATCGGTGATGTTGGAGACATAGATGACCTTGTTGCCGCGGTATTCCAGATAGCGGCGCAGGGTATCGAACACGATCAGCGGGCGGGCATTGCCGATGTGGATATAGTTGTAAACGGTGGGGCCGCAGACGTAGATGCGGTATTCGCCGGGCACCTGCGGCACAAACTCTTCCTTCTGTCGGGTCAGGGTGTTGAAAATCTGCATAAGAACTCTCCTTCTTGTAGGGCAAACAAAAGCCGCAGCAGAACCTCTCAGTCTCGCTTCGCTGACTTACGAAAACAGAGAAGTAAAAAAGCCCCCGATGTGATACAATCTCCCATATCACATCGAAGGCGGTTTTCAAAATCGCGGTTCCACTTCTGTTTGTCGCTCAAAGCCGATAACGGCGGCTGCCGCGCCGCGATACTCCCCAGCAGATTTCCCGCGGCGTGCTGTCCGGGCGCACTTCACACACGCTGCTGCAAACAGGCTCCCAGCCAACGGCCCGTTCTCTCTGTCCAGCTCACCTTTGCGCTACTCTGCCCGGGTAAACGCATTTTTCCTGATACATCTGTATTATAGCCGGGCCGGGGGGAGAAGTCAAGCAGAATGCAGGCGCTGGCATTTCAGCGGCAGCTCTGCGCCGATTCAATCGATCTCGTGCTTTTTACAGAAGTGCTTGCTGGCAAAGTACATTCCTGCCCAGATGGCGATGGCAAGCACGAGGTAGAACGGGTTCTTCATGGCAGACACCAGCGACTGCCCGAAAAGGGCCATCATGGCCACCATCACGCCCTTGCCCAGCAGCATGGTGACAAGGTAGCGCTTCTCGTCAAAATCAGAGATGCCAAAGGCAAAGTGCATAAAGGACGAGGGCGTAAAGGGCAGGAGCGACAGCATGAACAGGGACGCGGTGTCGAACCGGCTGACCCATTGCTCCGCCTTTTGCAGCTTGGCGGAGCGGCGGGCAAATTTCCAGAAAAAACGCTTGACGACACGCCGCCAGAGCAGGAACATCACAGTGCCGCCCAGCATCACCCCGGCCCAGCTGTACACAAAGCCCAGAAGGCCCCCGTGGGCCGCAACATTCAGCGCCACAATGGCAATGAGCGGCAGCGGCGGAAAAAAGGATTCCACCATCGCAAGGATCACGGGCGCAATGGGGCCAAGGCCGCCAAAGCCTTCCAGCAGGGCCTTCCAGAATTCCAGCGTTCCCAGCTGGTGAAGCCAGCCTATCATCGTCATTTCCATCCCGCGTGTTCCTTCCCTCTCATTTTTCTTTAGTATATCCGTTTTCTATGACACGCCCATGAACAAAATACGAGCTTTTTGTCACATCACCTATACTACGAGACTGCGGGGGCATTTCCTGCACAGGGCGGGATCTTTATGCTTTTCCGGCGGCTTCGGCGGCGGCCTTTTCGGCCCTGGCCTGCATCCGCTCGATCTGCTGGGCGCGCATCCGTTCCCAGCGGGCAAGCCCGGCTTCGTCCGGGATCTGGACACAGCGGGCAAAGCTCCAGTGCAGGCCGTCCCGCCGGGCCAGCTTATAGCGCTGGAACACGCCCTTTCCAACCTCATTGCCGGTACCGGCGCAGGCAGGGCAGACCGACAGGGTATACCAGCCGCTGTTGCCCTTTTTCAGCCAGATATCATCCGGCTGCAGATTCCCGCCGCACACCGGGCAGCTGGCAGTGATGATCTTTGGGTCGCTGCGCCAGGTGGACTGCTCCACATAGCCGCGGAACACCCGGAAGTCCCGGTAATCACCGGGGGCGGGGCAGAGGCTTGCCCGCAGGGATTCCTCCTCGGTGGGGTAGGCCGCCAGACCCGCCCGCAGGTCGAGCTTGCGGCAGACATCGGCGGTGTAAAGGGTATCGGACAGGGCATCGTGGAACGGGCGCTCCATCGGGATGCCCATCCGGGTCACAACGCTTTCCAGCGTCATGCCCTCGCCCTCCTTGCGGGGGTGCTCCCGCAGGAAGATCTGCTGCAGATCATACCACTGGGTGGGGCGGCTCTCGTCCAGATTGCAGAGGAAAAGGTTCTGCTTGAGCACCGGCACGTCATCCATGCCCCACTCGGCAAACTCGGCATCCGGGCCGCACCACTGCATAAAGCGGCGCAGCCCCTGCACGATGGGCTCGCCCCGGTCCAGGTCGGCCTGGGTCAGGCCCGTCACCTTGGCGATGTGGTGCTGCAGGGTGCGGAAAATGCGGGGCCGCAGGTGGATGGAGAAGGTATCCAGCACATTGGCATCCTCGTCGATCTTCACCGCGCCGATCTCGATGATCTCGCCCCGGAAGGTCTGCTGCACGCCATGATAATTAAAGATGTACGGCTTATAGCCGATGTTCCATTCCAGATCAAATAAAACCAGATTGCGTGGCATTGTTGTTTGTGTTCCTCTCAGTTCAGGATAAATTTTTCGATGGCCTCGGCCACGCCGTCGTGATTGTTGTCGGCGGCGGTGACGTAATCGGCCACAGCCTTGACGGCATCCTCGGCATTCTGCATGGCAACGCCCACCCCGGCATAGGAGATCATGGAGCGGTCGTTCAGGCCGTCGCCGCAGGCCATCAGGTTCTCCCGGGTCAGGCCCATCCGCTCCAGCAGGGCGGCAAGGCTCCTGTCCTTTGCCACGCCCAACGGCACGGCCTCGATGAAGAAGGGGCTGGAGGGGTACAGGTCGATCCGGCCCGCAAACTGCTCCTTTCCGGCGGCACAGACAGCATCCCGCCGGGCAGGGTCAAGGGTGATGAGCATTTTGCAGATCGGATAGTCCACATAGGAGGCAAGATCATCCACACGGATCATCGGCAGCTTTGTGGTAAAGCACTCCTTGTTTGCCCACACGTCCCGATCCCGCTCACACACGATGCCCTCGCTGTTATAGGTCAGGATGGCCACGTCCTGCCGGGCTGCAAATTCGCAGAGCTCCGGGACGAACTCCGCTCCCAGCTGCACCTGATACAAAGCCTCGCCGGTCACGCAGTCCACGATCTTGCCGCCGTTGTAGGCCAGCACACAGCCGCCCTTTTTGTCCAGCCCCAGCTCCTTTGCCAGCGGCAGAATGCCCGCCGTGGGGCGGCCGGAGGCCAGCACGATGGTCACGCCCTGTGCGGCGGCGGCATCCAGCGCCGCGCGGGTGCGGGGGGTAACGATCTTTTCGTCATTGGTCAGGGTGCCGTCCAAGTCCAGAGCCAGTACCCGGATATTCGATCTTGCCATGATTTTTATTCCTCGTTCTCAGGCAGGGGCTTCCCGCCGGATATTTTATTACTTACCCATCTATTTTACAATGCTTTCCCTTTTCTGTAAAGCAGGAAACCTGTTCCCCGCCCAGAGACAAGCAAAAAAGCCGCCCGGCGAGCAAAACCGGACGGCTGAGAAGGAAGAAAACGCTGTGTTACAGGATGTCGATGTATTCCCCGGCCAGCGCCTTGTTCATGCTGCGGACGGCGCAGAACTTGCCGCACATGGAGCAGGTGTCGCTGTGGTCATCCTCAGGCAGGCGGGCATCCCGGATGGCCTTGGCGGTCTCGGGGTCGAGAGCGCAGGCGAACTGGGCATCCCAGTCCAGCACGCGGCGGGCATCGCCCATCTTATCGTCGATATCCCGGGCATGGGGGATGCCCTTGGCGATATCAGCCGCATGGGCGGCGATCTTGGAGGCCACGATGCCCTGCTTCACATCGTCCACATTAGGCAGAGCCAGATGCTCGGCGGGGGTGACATAGCACAGGAAGGCCGCACCGCTCATGGCGGCAACGGCACCGCCGATGGCAGCCGTGATGTGGTCATAACCGGGGGCAATGTCGGTGACGAGGGGTCCCAGCACATAGAAGGGAGCACCCATGCAGATGCTCTTCTGCACCTCCATGTTGGCGGCCACCTGATTCAGGGGCACATGGCCCGGGCCTTCCACCATGACCTGCACGTTGTGTGCCCAGGCGCGCTTGGTCAGCTCGCCCAGACGCACCAGCTCTTCGATCTGGCAGACATCGGTGGCATCGGCCAGGCAGCCGGGGCGGCAGGCATCGCCCAGCGAGATGGTCACATCGTGCTCGGCGCAGATCTCGCAGATCTCGTCAAAGTGCTCGTAGAAGGGGTTCTCGTTGCCGGTCATGCTCATCCATGCAAACACCAGAGAGCCGCCGCGGCTGACAATGTTCATCTTGCGCTTGTGCTTGCGGATCTGCTCGATGGTCTTGCGGGTGATGCCGCAGTGCAGGGTGACAAAGTCCACGCCGTCCTCAGCGTGCAGGCGCACCACGTCGATGAAGTCCTGCGCGGTCAGGGTGGCAAGGTCGCGCTGATAGTGGATGACGGAATCGTACACGGGCACAGTGCCGATCATCACGGGGCACTCGTGGGTCAGCTTCTGGCGGAAGGGCTGGGTGTTGCCGTGGCTGGACAGGTCCATGATGGCTTCCGCGCCCATATTGACAGCGCTCATCACCTTTTCCATCTCCACGTTGTAATCCTTGCAGTCGCGGGAAACGCCCAGGTTCACGTTGATCTTGGTGCGCAGCATGGAGCCGATGCCCTCGGGGTTCAGGCAGGTGTGGTGCTTGTTGGCGGGAATGGCCACCTTGCCCTCAGCCACCAGCTGACGGATCTCCTCCGTGGTGCGGTATTCCTTTTTGGCCACGATCTCCATTTCCGGCGTGACGATGCCCTTGCGGGCAGCGTCCATCTGTGTGGTATAGTTCTGCATGGTACTTTCCTCCAAATGACAGTTTATCTCTGAACAGCAGGGTGCTGGTCATACAGGGGTAGGGGCAGGCAGCCGTCATTCAGAAAAAACAGTACGCTCTGGATGCCGGCACCTGCGCAAAATACGCTTTTCATGTTGGTTTTCTCCATGAATTTTGTAACGCGGCCCAAGGTGGTGCCCCCGGTTTGCCGCGGGATGACAGATTATTTTACGATCTGCTCCGCCAGTGCCTTCAGCTCCCTGCACTCGGCCTCGATGTCCTCCGCGCCGAAGATCGCGCTGACAAGGGCCACGCCGTTCACGCCGGTGCCCTTGAGCCGGAGCAGGTTCTCCTTGTGGATGCCGCCGATGGCCACAACGGGGATGTCCACGGCATCGCAGATGGCTTTCATCATGCCCTCGGGCAGAACGTCCACGTCTGCCTTGGTGTGGGTAGAGAAAGCTGCACCCACGCCCAGACAGTCGGCACCGTGCCGGACGGCCTCCAGGGCCTCCTCCACGCTGTGGACGGATACACCGATCATCATCTCATCGCCCACGCGCTGGCGCACCTGGGCAGCGGCCATATCCTCCTGCCCCACATGGATGCCCTCGGCGTGGCAGCGGATGGCAATGTCCACGTTATCGTTGATGAAAAAGGGCACGTTGTACTTTTTGCACAGGTCGTGGAGCTCAAACGCCTCCTTCAGGAAGGCTTCCTCGTCCAGCTCCTTTTCCCGCAGCTGAACGCAGGTCACGCCGCCCTTCAGGGCGCTCTCCACCTGCTGATAGAGGGTCTGACGGCCCACCCAGGCACGGTCGGTAACGGCATAGAGCCGCATATATTCTTCAGCGCACTTCATACTTGGCACCCTCTTCCAGCTGAGCCGGAGTCATATTGTAAATGGCATCAATGATGTAATTGCGGTAGGTGGCGTTGCCGTCCAGCGGGGTCAGCCGTGCATGGGCGATCTCGCCCGCAAGGCCCATGGCGCAGACGGCGGCAGCCGCAGCCTCCAGCGGCTGGCTGGGGTTGGCGGTGAGAAAGGCCGCCGTCAGGGCAGAGAGCTGGCAGCCCGTGCCGGTGATGGCACTCATCATTGGGTGGCCGTTGCGGATGCAGTAGGCTTTTGCCCCATCGGCCACGATGTCAATGGCACCGGTAATGGCCACAACGGCACCGGTCTTTGCGGCAAAAGCCTTGGCAAAGGCCACCGCGCCGTCCAGATTTTCCTCGGTGACCCTGTCGGCCACATCGGCATCCACGCCCTTGGTGGTGCCCGCGCCGGAAGCCAGCGTCTTTACCTCGGAGATGTTGCCCCGGATGACCGTGAACCGCACCTCGTCCAGCAGGCGGTAGGCCGTCCCGGTGCGCAGGGCAGAAGCGCCCGCGCCCACAGGGTCCAGCACCACGGGGTGGCCCAGTGCATTGGCCTTTTTGCCTGCCTTGAGCATGGATTCAATGGTGCGGCTGTTCAGGGTGCCGATGTTGATGTTCAGCCCGCCGCAGATGGTGGTGATATCCTCCACCTCGGCAGCATCGTCGGCCATAATGGGAGAAGCACCGCAGGCCAGCACCATGTTGGCGCAGTCGTTCACGGTGACGTAGTTGGTAATATTATGAACGAGGGGGCTTTTGGTGCGGACATTGGCAAACTGCTCTGCAAACATGACGCACCCCCGTCAGGAAAGGCTGCTCTGCATGGAGCGCAGGGCACCGGAGTGCTGCAGGCTGTACACCAGCACGCCCGCAATGACCGCACCCACAGCGGTGGAGATGAGGAAGGGCACGATGTAGGCGTAGAACGCGATGTCACCGGCGCTCTTGCCCATCAGGCAGATGGCCACCGGGTAAGCGCACAGGCCGCCCAGAATGCTGGTGCCGAACACCTCGCCCACCAGGGTGGCGATCAGGTTTTTGGTCTTTGCGTAGACCAGGCCGCAGAGCAGGGCACCAAACATGCTGCCCGGGAAGGCCATCAGGCTGCCCAGACCCAGGATATTGCGGAGCAGCGAGGCCACAAAGGCCACGCCCACGCCCCACCAGGGGCCCAGCAGCACGGCGCAGAGCACATTGACCATGTGCTGCACGGGGGCGCACTTGCTGCCGAACATCGGGAAGCTGAACACACTGCCCACCACGCACAGGGCGCAGAACATTCCAGCGAGAGCCAGCTTTTTCACAGAGAATTTTTTCATTGGTAACTCCTCTTTCTCAAAAAGCGGTCGAGGCTTGCTGGCCTCCTCTCACGCCGGAACACGGCTTCCCATCGCAGTTATTTCAAGGCTCAGGGCGCTCCCCCTCAGCCCGGAGCCGCCCGTTGCGGCGGCTTGCGGCAACAAAAAACAGGAGACACCACAGCGGTGCCTCCTGCAAAAAATCATTTTCCTATGACTTCCTACGGCGGCATTATCCGCATCAGGTCAAGGGTCGAAGTTTGGTTACTTCCTCTCAGCCCGCCTTACGAGCTCCCCTGTGTTTTGTTTTTCGTAGGGTATTGTACACCCGCCGGGGCAAAAAAGCAAGAATAAGTTTTTCTTTCGCCTTTTTGCCAAATCGCTTTTACAATTTCCCGGATTATGTTATACTTGTCCCAAATTCCGCAGCGCCCGGGGGAGCCATTCCCCGCTTTGGGGCACTGCCCGGCACAAAAGGAGATTGAAGTTATGGGTCTCATCAAAGCAGCCATGGGCGCGGCATCCGGCGTGATGGGCGACCAGTGGAAGGAATATTTTTATTGTGACGCTCTGCCCGCGGAGGTGCTGGCCGTCAAGGGCCAGAAGCGGACCAATGGCCGCTCCGCCAACCGGCACGGCAGCGAGAACGTCATCTCGGACGGCTCTGTGATCGCCGTGGCCGACGGCCAGTGCGTGCTGATCGTGGAGCAGGGCAAGGTGGTGGACCTCTGTGCCGAACCCGGCGAGTACACCTACAGCACCGGCACCCAGCCCTCCCTGCTCAGCGGCGGGCTGAAGAACATCGACAGCGTGTTTGCCGAGCTGGGCAAGCGGTTCAGCTTTGGCGGGCAGGTCGGTTCCGACCAGCGCATCTACTATATCAATACCCGGGAGCTCACCGGCAACAAGTACGGCACCCCCAACCCGGTGCCTTTCCGGGTGGTGGATCAGCGCGCCGGCATCGACATTGACATCGGCATCCGGTGCTTCGGCGAGTACAGCTACCGGGTGGTCAACCCCATCCTGTTTTACACCAACGTCTGCGGCAATGTGGAAAACGCCTACACCCGCGACACGCTGGACGGCCAGCTCAAGACCGAGCTGATGACCGCCCTGCAGCCCGCCTTTGCCCGGATCAGCGAGCAGGGCATCCGCTACTCCGCCCTGCCCGGCCACACCGCCGAGCTGGCCGAGGCCCTGAATCAGGAGCTGAGCGCCAAGTGGAGCAGGCTGCGCGGCATCGAGATCGTCTCTCTGGGCGTTTCCGGTGTCAAGGCCAGCGAGGAAGACGAGCAGATGATCAAAGAGCTGCAGCGCAGTGCGGCCTTTATGGACCCCACCCGCGCCGCCGCGCATCTGGTGGGCGCGCAGGCCTCCGCCATGCAGGCTGCCGCCTCCAACACCGCCGCCGGTCCCGCCATGGCCTTTATGGGGATGAACCAGGCTGCTGCAGCGGGCGGTGTCAACGCCCGGGATCTCTACCAGATGGGCGGCCAGCAGACCGCCGCGCAGCCGCAGGCCGCACCGGCCGCAGGTTGGACCTGCAGCTGCGGCCACACCGGCAACACGGGCAAGTTCTGTGCCGAATGCGGCAAGCCCCGGCCCGAAGCCCCGGCTGTCTGGGTGTGCAGCTGCGGTGCAAAGAACAGCGGCAAATTCTGCTCGGAGTGCGGCAGGCCCCGGCCCGCCGCCAGGTGTGCCAACTGCGGCTTTGTACCCGCCGACCCGGCCAACCCGCCCAAGTTCTGCCCCGAGTGCGGCAAGCCCTTTGGGGCCTGAGAGGGGTCTGACGCATGGCTGAAAAGACAACGAATTATCAGTGCCCGGCCTGCACCGGCCCCCTGCACTACGATGGTGCCAGCGGCAAGCTGGTCTGCGATTACTGCGGCTCGACCTACGACGTAAAGGACATCGAGGCCCGCTACGCCAAAAAGCAGGCCGCTGCCGACACTGCCGCCGAGGGCGATGCCCAAAAAGCCGCCCGACTGCCCCGGCAGGACAGTCCGGTGTGGAGCGAGGCCGAGGCGGAGGGCCTGAACAGCTACTCCTGCCCCACCTGCGGAGCCGAGCTGGTCTGTGACGAGACCACCGCCGCCACCACCTGCCCCTACTGCGGCAACCCCACAGTGCTGGGCGGCAAGCTCTCCGGCAAGCTGAAGCCGGAATACATCCTGCCCTTCAGGTTGGACAAAAAGGCCGCCATTGCCCAGCTGACCAGATATTACAAGGGCAAGGCCTTCCTGCCCAAGGCGTTCAAGAGCCAGAACCACATCGCAGAGATCCAGGGCGTATATGTCCCCTTCTGGCTCTACGATGCCAAGGCCGACGCGCGCGGCCGGTATGAGGGCCAGAACTCCGAGAGCCACCGCGAGGGTGATTACATGGTGACCACCACCCAGCACTACGATGTGCGCCGCGAGGGCTCGGCCGACTTTGCCAAGGTGCCGGTGGATGGCTCCAGCAAGATGCCCAACACCCACATGGATGCCATTGAGCCCTTTGATTACGGCGACCTGAAGCCCTTCTCCACGGCCTACCTGCCCGGCTATCTGGCCGACCGGTATGACGAGGATGCCGATGCCTGTGCCGAGCGCGCCTACCGCCGGATGTACAACTCCACGGCCGATGCGCTCCACGCCACCACCGGCGGCTACGGCGAGATCCACCCCATTTCCGAGAACATCAACGTGGATATGACCCACGCCCACTACGCCCTGCTGCCGGTCTGGATGCTCCACACCCGGTGGAAGGACAAGGACTTCCTGTTCGCCATGAACGGGCAGACCGGGCGGCTCATCGGTGACCTGCCGGTGGACAAGAGCCGGGTGGCCGCGTGGTTTGCGGGCATCAGCCTGCCCCTGATGGCAGTGCTGGCGTTCCTGCTGTTGTTATAAGGGGGTGGCAGAATGAAACACACTGCAAAGCGCTTTGCCGCCCTGCTGGCTGCTCTGGTGCTGGCGCTCTGCCTGAGCATCCCCGCCTTTGCCGCCGCACCGCTGGTGCGGGACGAGATGGGCCTGTTCGATGCGGATACTTACAGCCAGCTGGAAGCTTCCGCCGAAGCGGCCAGCGACGGCCACGACTGCGACGTATATTTTCTGGTGGTGGACAGCATCGGCGATGCCGACCAGCGCCAGTATGCAAAAGACTACTACCTCGCCAACGGTCTGGGCAGCGGTTCCGAACAGAGCGGCATCCTCTTCCTGCTGGCAGTCGGCTCCCGCAAGTATGTCACCATCACCTACGGCGGCGGCGTGACAGCCTTTACCGATTACCGCATCGAGCAGATCGAAGATGCCGTTGTTCCCTATCTCTCGGACAACGACTGGGCCGAGGCCGCCTCCGAGTACCTCTCCATGTGCGCCGACACGCTGGATTTCTACGCTGAGCACGGCGAACCTCTGGATGTTGACAACGACACCAGCGGCTGGCCCATCCTGCTCCTCATCGTCATCGGCGTGCCCATGATCATTGCCGGTATCGTCTGCGGCGTGCTGTACAGCCAGATGAAAACAGCCCGGCTCAAGACCGAGGCCAACGATTACATCGGCGCAGGCTTAAAGCTGCGGGTGCAGGTGGACAACTACACCCACACCGACCGTGTGCAGGTCTACGACCCGCCCCACGAGGAGAGCAGCAACTCCGGCGGCTCCTCCGTGGACAGCGACGGCTTTGGCGGCTCCTCCGGCGGCTCGTTCTGAGCGCCCTTTTCTCCAGCAATAAACCACCGGTTCTGCCGGTGGTTTTCGCTTGTTTTTATTTCCGTATAACATGCAAAAGAAAGGAAACCCAACGAATGTCAAAGAAGATCACCGCCCTGATCCCCGGAGCCGCGCTGGCACTGGGCATCGCCTGCATCGCCAAGTGGCTGGAAACGCTGGAAAGCAGCGCCGGGCTCCACCTCATTGGCGCATCGGTCATCGCCCTGTTTATCGGCATGGCCATCAATGCGTTTTTCCAGCCTAACAAAACAACCGCGCCCGGCATCAAATTCACCTCTAAGAAGGTCCTGAAATTCGCCATCGTCCTTCTGGGTGCCAGCCTGAACATCCGCACCGTGCTGACCGTGGGCCGTTTTTCGCTGACGGTCATGCTCTTCACCCTGGCCACCTGCTTTGGACTGGGCGCGCTGATCGGCAGAGCGCTCGGGCTCAACTGGAAAACCAGCAGCCTGATCAACGCCGGAACCGGCATCTGCGGCGGCTCTGCCATTGCCGCCATTGCGCCGGTGATCGAGGCCGATGACATGGATATCGCCTACGGTATGTCCGCCACCTTCCTGTTCGATACGGTGATGATCGTTGTGTTCCCGCTCCTTGGCCGGTGGCTTGGGCTTTCCGATGCCGCATTCGGTCTCTGGGCCGGTACGGCGGTCAATGATACCTCCAGCGTTGTAGCCACCGGCTACGCTTTCAGTGAAGCAGCCGGCGACTTTGCAACGATGGTCAAGCTGACCCGCACGCTGGCGATCATTCCGGCTGTTCTGGTCTTTGCCGCCATCAACCTGCACCTGAAAAAGAAAGAGAGTGCTCAGGCCAACGGTGTCAAGGTGAGCATCCGTTCCATTTTCCCCTGGTTCATCCTTGCGTTCCTTGCCATGTCCCTGCTGACCAGTCTGGGTCTTCTGCCCGCCGGGCTGGTTTCCGGCCTGAAGACCATCAGCAAGTTTCTGATGGTCGCGGCCCTTGCGGCCATCGGTTTGAACACGAACTTTAAATCGCTCTGCCGTTCCGGCGCAAAGCCCATGCTGCACGGCTTCATCATCTCCACATTGGTCGTTCTGGTCGCCATTGGTGTTGAGTACATGATCGGCATTGCACCCTACGGCACGCTGTAACGCTCCTGCCAGCTGAATTTTCCCACAAAGAAAGAGCAGTGCTCTCCAATGGGTTCACCCACCGGAAGCACTGCTCTTTTATTGTTCCGCTTTGTTCCACAAACGCGAATTTCACTTACTTAGATAATGGCAATGTCAATTTTCCTGATAATAAAAAATACAGCAGAAGTAAACCAACTATAATTAGAATACCGCCAACCACTTTAATGCCAATTCGATTAACCTTGTTATTTTTTATAATTTTATTTGCAAAAACCAATAGTAGCGCACCAACTACTATAATAAAAACAGATATTAACGGATACATGAGTTTTCTCCTTTCAAATCCCGATTTATTGAACCAAGACGAGTATATCACACTCTTCCCGCAATTACTACCAAAAAACTCCCATGCTCACATCGGAAGATGCTGTGCATGGGAGTTTTTGCTGCGCCTGTTACGGCGTATTGTTACTTATTGAAGGTCTCCTCGTTCAGCAGGCCCTCGCTCTTGGCAACGCAGATGCTGGCAACTGCATCACCCACCACGTTCAGGGAGGTGACCAGCATCTCGATGGGGCGGTTGATGGCCAGGATCAGGGAGTAGGCCAGCAGAGCGCCGTCGTTGACGAAGCCCATGCCGGACAGGATGGTGAACAGGATGACAGCACCAGCGCCGGGAGCGGCGGGGGTGCCCACAGATGCCAGCAGGGCCAGCAGGGCGACCACGACCAGCTGGCCGGGGGTGACGGTGTAACCGGCACAGCCTGCAATGAACACGGTGGCAACGACCTGCATGATGGCGGTGCCGTCCATGTTGATGGTCATGCCCAGCGGCAGGACGAAGGAAGCGATGCTCTCATCCACGCCGAACTCTTCCTCGCACACCTTGATGTTCAGGGGCAGGGTGGCGGCGCTGGAGGAGGTGGAGAAGCCGAACACTGCCACGTTGGCGATCTTGCGGATGAAGGTGAAGGGGTTCAGCTTGGCACCCAGTGCAATGACCAGCGGGTAGGCAATGATCAGGAAGGCCAGCAGCAGGACCACCGTGACCACCACATAGACCAGCGCGGGCTTAAGGTAATCGATGCCGTAGATGGCGAAGGTACGGGTCAGCAGCACAAAGACTGCAAAGGGGGCAAAGTTGCTGACGATGAAGTTCAGGAACACGACCACCACATCGTTGACCTCGCCCAGCAGGCGGCGCAGGGTCGCGGTGCGGCTCTCGCCCAGGGTGTTCATGCTCAGGCCGATGGCCACTGCCAGGAACACGCTGGAAAGCACAGCGCCATTGCTGCCAAAGGCAGTGATGATGTTGGAGGGGATGATGTTCAGCACCACGTTCAGGGGGTTGGAACCGGTGGAACCGCTGGCTTCTGCCAGACCCTCGATGCGGGTGTTGAACAGGCCCATGGAGTAGGCGCCGTAGCCCACACAGCCTGCCAGCAGCAGCGCCAGGAAGGAGCACAGCAGGAACCAGAACAGGGTCTTTGCGGAAATGCGGCCCATGGTGCGGGTGTCTGCAATGCTGCCGATGGCCAGCGAAATGGAGGTAAAGACCATGGGGATGATCACCAGCTGCAGCGCCTTGATGAAGAGCTGGCCGATGATGTAGAAGATGCCAAAGGCACGCTCAGCGCCCTCGGCGGTGATATCCTGGAACAGCAGGTTGTTGATGGTGGTCCAGGTTTGTGCCTGGCCGCTGGCGTTCAGATGCTCCCGCAGGAACATAAAGGCCAGACCGGCCACCAGGCCGCAGACCAGAGAGATCGCCATGCGTTTTGCAAGGGATAATTCGTGTTTCTTTTTTGTTTCCATATACTTTTCCTCTCACAGTACCGGTTTTTGGCTCACACTTTGTCTACTCTAGCACAGCTTCCCCTGCAATGCAAGAGAAAATCGCGCAAAATACAGCTTTTTTGTAAATAAGTACGACTTTTTTCCGCAAAAATCCCCCGAAAGCACTCTGCCTCCGGGGGATCTGCTCACTTATTTCTTGAACTTGAACACCGGCGCGCCAGCGGCAACATCGCCGTCTGCAACAACACTGATCTCCGGCAAGTCATCACTGTTGGTCACGATGAGGGCCGTTGCCGTGGGGTGGCCTGCGGCACGGATGGCTTCCAGATCCACCTTCAGCAGCGGGGTGCCGGCCTTGACCTTGGCCCCTTCTTTGGTCAGGGAGGTAAAGCCCTGTCCTTTCATCTCCACCGTGTCCATGCCGACATGGATCAGCAGCTCAATGCCGTCATCGCTCATCATACCAACGGCGTGCAAGCTTTCGGGCACCTGCGTAACGGTGCCGTCAAAGGGAGCATAAACGGTGTCGCCGGTGGGCTCCACGCCGCAGCCGGGGCCCAGGATCGCGGAGGCAAAGGTCTCGTCAGGCAGCTGCTCCAGCGGGATCACCTTGCCGTCAATGGGAAGCATGACCGTCATCTTCTGGCCGGAAAATTTCGTCTCGGATGCGGCCTTGCCGCCAAAAAGCTTGTCAAAAAAGCCCATAATACAAACCATCCTTCCACGGTGCACAAAGTGCAGCCTTTATCCAGTTAAGAATAGCATATCCGCGCAGAAAATACAATCTGCATCCTGCACAAAGAGACGCACCGCCATTTGGCAGGTGTGCCCTCACATCAGCTCCAGCAGCTGCTCCACCTCTTCCATCCGGGTGGCCCAGCTGGTGGCAATGCGGACAACGGTGTGGGTATCATCGTACTTTTCCCAGAAGCCGAACTTGGCCTTGCCTTCCAGTGCGGCCAGCTGCTCGTTGGACAACACGATGAACACCTGATTCGTGGGCGAATCCATGAAGAACGAATAGCCCTTTTCAGCCAGTCCCTTCTTGAGCACGGCGGCGGTCTCAATGGCATTTTTGCTGATGGTCTGGTACAGGTCATCGGTGAACAGCACATCGAACTGGATGCCCAGCAGACGGCCCTTTGCCAGCAGAGCGCCCTGCTGCTTGACCATGGTCATAAAGTGAGCCGGTGCGCCGTGGGGGAACACAACTGCCTCGCCGCAGAGCGCACCCACCTTGGTGCCGCCGATGTAGAACACATCGGTCAGGCGGGCCACATCGGCCAGCGTCACATCGGTGCCCTCGGCGGCCAGACCATAGCCCAGACGGGCACCGTCCATGAACAGCGGCATGTGGTACTTATGGCAGACAGCGGACAGCGCTTCCAGCTCTGCCTTGGTGTACAGGGTACCGTACTCCGACGGGTGGGAGATGTACACCATGCCCGGGAACACGAGGTGGTCCACATTGCCATCGGCATAGAAGGTTCTGCACCAGTCCTCAACCGTCCCGGCATCCAGCTTGCCGTTGGTGTGCGGCAGGCCGATGACCTTGTGGCCCGTGAACTCGATGGCACCGGCCTCGTGGGCAGCCACATGGCCGGTGGATGCGGCCAGCACACCCTCCCAGCGGCGCAGCATCGATGCAATGACGATGGCGTTGCTCTGGGTGCCGCCCGAAATGAACCAGACATCGGCATCCGGTGCACCGCACGCCGCGCGGATCTTCTCCCGTGCACTGGCGCAATAGGGATCGGTGCCGTAGCCGGAGACCTTTTCAAAGTTGGTCTCCACCAGCTTCTGTAAGATCGCCGGATGCGCACCCTCGCAGTAATCGTTTTCAAAATACAGCATATACTTTCCCTCGCTCTGCATTCAAGATAAACCTATTATCTGCTTTTTGCACAGGGTTGTCAATGTGGAACCCCCGCACATGCGAGGAAAAGGGGTTCTGGCCATGATGGTCATGGTGCCATCCTTGGGATTACCCCCGCGTAGGCGGGGAAAAGAGGTAGCTGATGAAGGGATAGGTGGAATCATCAGGATCACCCCCGCATGGGCGGGGAAAAGTTTTCCTCACTGACCTTGTTCGGGTTGTAGTCGGGATCACCCCCGCGTAGGCGGGGAAAAGAAGTTGTTGTAACTGGGGCTGTATTCGTAGTGAGGATCACCCCCGCGTAGGCGGGGAAAAGAGCCGTGTTTCGGTGACGGCCTGCGCCTTGCTAGGATCACCCCCGCATGGGCGGGGAAAAGCGCTTCAGGTCAGCGGTGCGCAGCTCCAGCACGGGATCACCCCCGCGTAGGCGGGGAAAAGATTGGGTATCGGTACACAAGGAAGTCGCAGATGGGATCACCCCCGCATGGGCGGGGAAAAGGCTTTTTGTCCACCTCGTCCACTCTTTTGTCGGGATCACCCCCGCACAGGCGGGGAAAAGTTCATCATCATGTCATCAAAGACGGACAGCACAGGATCACCCCCGCGTGGGCGGGGAAAAGTTCGTGTATATCACTGCTTGGCGAGTTGCTGGAATCACCCCCGCAAGGCGGGGAAAAGGAACTGGACGATAGGTTCAAGACTGCTGAACTGGGATCACCCCCGCGTAGGCGGGGAAAAGTCCATAGCCAGCTTCTCGTAGTAGGCATCGTCCGGATCACCCCCGCATGGGCGGGGAAAAGCCTTTTCTGTTTTGCGGCGGCAGTTCCGATTCAGGATCACCCCCGCGTGGGCGGGGAAAAGGAAGCCGCAACCATAAACCAGCTGCGTCAGGCGGGATCACCCCCGCATGGGCGGGGAAAAGCATCTGTCTGGCACTACCGATAACCGCCCCCAGGGATCACCCCCGCATGGGCGGGGAAAAGCTGATGCCGCCCCTCATGGGTTTTTGGCTGAGGGGATCACCCCCGCGTGGGCGGGGAAAAGCTGGCAATGATCTTGGTTGCCTGCACGATGTTGGGATCACCCCCGCGTAGGCGGGGAAAAGACGGTGAAAGTACCGGCATTGGTGGTGCCGACGGGATCACCCCTGCGTGGGCGGGGAAAAGTTGAAGTCAGGCAGTACGGCGGCTGGGTGCCCAGGATCACCCCCGCGTGGACGGGGAAAAGATTCTGGAACCGTCCATGGGTGTGGGCAACTTCGGATCACCCCCGCGTGGGCGGGGAAAAGCTGGGAGCGGACACTGCCACCGAGCGAGCCGAAGGATCACCCCCGCATGGGCGGGGAAAAGTGCGGGCATCAAGCGTGCCCTCGCGTATATGTAGGATCACCCCCGCATGGGCGGGGAAAAGACGGTGAAAGTACCGGCATTGGTGGTGCCGACGGGATCACCCC
>ENA-OUQI01000280-OUQI01000280.1-human-gut-metagenome-genome-assembly--contig:-NODE-280-length-42845-cov-5.675275_pt1 | contig 42845 bp, 37 predicted proteins | sample MGYA00237953_ERZ548840 | MGnify/ENA primary metagenome ERZ548840 (study PRJEB26490, sample SAMN05194690) | human gut metagenome | biome: terrestrial biome; feature: human-associated habitat; material... | reverse complement strand
ATAGATGTTACTCTCCTTTCATAAATTTCCATCCCCTTGGAGCGCTCCGGCAGCGAAAAGCGGGCATTTTGCTGTTCGCGGGCGAAAATGAAAGTTGACCGAAAAAGTTGCAAAACATTTCGATTTTCTTGCATTTTTGACCGTTTTGCAGGAAAACGCGCGATTTTAGTTGCTATCGCATCCCCTTAAAGATGGTTCGTTTGTCAGAAAGGAGCAAGTTTCGGCGTTTCTCGGCTTACTTACCGTGGCATGCCGATCCCGTAACTAAGTCGGGAACGCACCGTTCCCCACCCTTTCTGCACTGTCACCTTACCACAAGCAAAATTTCAAGTCAACGCTTTCGCCCCATCTGTAACACACTTGTAACAAACCGCCGCTTCTGTTACAGCTTGACATAAAACCGCAGAAAACCCCATTATCCGCCACCACATACATATAATATATAAGCACAAATATGAAAAAAGCGGCCTAAGCCGCTTTTTGTGTTCTGATGACCCGCGCAGCGGTCAGGCGGCAAGTAACAGTAGTCCGCGCCGCCGCGCGGGGAGCGAAATTTCCCTTTTCCAGCCGCGGCCCGCCGAAAAAAAGGAAAGCCCGCTCACCTGAGCGGACTTTCGCCGATATTTTTTGCACAACCCCGTACAACCCCCAAAAATTTCGCGCCCGCAGGCGCGCAATGATCTTGATCGTTTTTTGTCGCGACAGAAGGTGAATTGCCGCAAAGCGGCAAGAGAAGCCGCCCTGGGGCGTGTGCGTGACAAAAAAACGCCTCTCACGCCGCAAACGTGCGCGTCTACGGCGCGTGCGCTGCCGCGGCGTGCAATCCAAAATCAAAAAAGGCGGCTTTCGCCGCCTTTTTTGAAGTGCTTTACTGAATCTCGATCTGCTTCGCGTTCACCACCGCGCTCTTCTTCGGCATGTTCAGCTTGAGCACGCCGTCATTGTACTGCGCGGAGATATTCGCGACCTCGACGCCGCTGATGTCGAATGCGCGCTGGTAGCTGCCGTAGCTGCGCTCGCAGCGGACGTAATTGCCCTTCTTGTCCTGATCCTCGTGCTCGCTGTGGCGCTCGGCGCGAATGGTCATCGTGTCGCCGTCCACATCGACGTGGATGTCCTCTTTCTTGAAGCCCGGCAGATCAGCTTCCAGCAGGTAGCTGTCGCCCTTGTCCTGAATGTCGGTCTTAAACTCGCTCAGCCCGCGGCCCCACGAGCCGTCGCCGAAGAATGCGCGCTCCATCTGATCCCAGGGATCATAAGCCGCAACGTGGTTGTTTCTGCGTTCAAAAGGTCTCAGTTCAAACATAATACAAAGCCTCCAAATCTATTCTGGCGAGCCGCTCTTGCAGCCCGCGTGGTTTACATTTCTTTCGTTCCCCTCGGAACAATTATGAGTATAGGCACGCCCTGTGAACAAAAATACATCTTTTGATGAACAAACTTTTAATTTTAGCACTCGTGCGTCGAGAGTGCTAAAATTGTGGTAGCTGCGGACCGCTACCAAACCGCTACCCGGCCCTTCATGCCCGCAAGCCCTTGAAAAATCAGCCTTTTTCGCCCCGCCAAACCCCCCGTTTCCGGCAAATCGCTACCAAACCGCTACCAACCGCGCCCGCAAGCCCTTGCGCGGCGGGCTTTTTCCGCGTCGCTAAGGGGATGCGATAGCAACTGAATCGAATGTTTTTGCGTTGATTCTGCCGATTTTTTTATTCTTGATTGTTCTTGCAACAATTTGAGAATTCACGAATTTTGGCGGCAACCACGGGGAAGCCGGAGAGACGGCGGGTGTTCGGCCGCGAGAAGATGATGACGTTATCGTCATGATCGACACCTTCCTCGCCAAGGTCACCTATGTTGCTCCCGCGGCTTATGACGCTCAGGGCCACCTGCGCACCGAGGCTACCATCAAGCTCGATGTCTATGCCACCAAGGGCTCCACTGCTGCTACCACGCTCACCCTCACCAACGGCGAGGATGCGTATCCGTATGCTGTCGGCGATTACGTTCTCCTGAACGCCTACACCAACGCTGCTAACAACGCTACCGAGAGCGGCCTCATCAAGACCGGCGCTGACAAGTACGGCGAGATCGTTTCCAAGGCCACTTCCATTGACGGCGCTCAGAGCGTGATCTACTACAACGCCAAGCAGCACAACGTCGAGGGCACTGTCTATGACGATGCTGCCAAGTTCTACTTCGACAACGCGGTGGCCAGCACCAACAAGTTCACCTGGTTCTTCGATCAGTACAACAACCTCATCGGTAACGTTGAGATCGCTGCCGCTACCAGCTACGGCGTCATCAACTCCATCTGGTGGGCTGGCAACGCTGCGGACGGTTCCGGCGTTGCTAAGGCGAATGTCACCTACATGGACGGCACCACCGCTGTGGTCGACCTGAGCAAGATGACCTACTTCGACGATACTGCTTCCGGCGTTGTGGCCCCCAAGATTGCGAGCGGCAAGGTCACCCACAGCACCGGCATCCAGAACAAGGTCATGAAGGTTGATGGTGACTACTTCTACGTTGACTCCTACATCAACACCAACGCTGTCTGTGATGTCAACGGTATCCTGAACGGCCACCTCTTCCAGTTCACCACCCAGGCAAACGGCACTCTCGCCGCTGTCGAAGTCGCTACCGGTGTTGACGCCAAGTTCTTCAACGAGAACCTGTTCGTCAGCAAGAACACCCAGTACAACGGCAAAAACCTGATCGTTGACGATGCCACCGTCTTCCTGGTCCGCAACAACACTACCAATCCCTACACCTTCAAGTCCATCGTTGGTCTCGGCAACATCGACAACTATGCTCAGGCTGAGGTCGACTTCGTCGATCTGAACGGTGATAAGGTCGCCGATTACGTCTACGTCATCGCCGATCCCGTTGCCGCCAAGGTCACCAGCCTCTTCTACTATGCCAACGAGCAGGTCTCCTATGACGCCAAGACCGGTGTCTACACCATCCCCGGCTACGTTGACGGCGTGAAGGGCAACATCTACGGCTCCAAGGACGACGCTATCGTCCTCACCCTGTTCAACGCCCTCAGAACCCAGGCTACCAATAAGGTCGCCGGCGGTCTCTTCAAGGTCGCTCTGAGCAACAACTACGTCAAGGATTATGTCGCCATCGCTGCGATCGGCACTGAGTCCTCCACCACCGCTGCCATCACCGCCTTCACCGGCTATCCCATGGCTGCTGCCTACACCGGCTACACCGTTAAGGTCGACTCCATCGTGGGCGCTGACAAGGACACCTACAAGAACTCTGTCTACACCGACTATGTCGATGGCACCATCACTGGCGACAAGTTCTACACGGTTTCCGGCAACGGCGTTGACGGCCTGACCAAGATGCCTCTGGCTCTCGGCGACGTCACCACGCAGAACGTCATCGTTGTTTACAACGCTGATCCCGCTGGCACCTCCGCCACCCTCAACCGTCTGGCGCTCCAGGTTTACGCTGTGAACAAGGTCGACACCTCCACCAACCCCGATCCTCTCGCTACCTCTTACACCTACACCCTGAACATCGTGAATAAGGACACCGGTGCTGTTCTCCAGTCCTACGCCAAGACTGTTAAGAATCCCGTTGATGGCACCTACACCATCACCCTTAATGGTGCTGCTGCTGAGTTCGGCGTCTCTACCGCCAAGCTCACCGCTTTCGGTCCCGACTCCATCACCCTCACCATCGACAGAACTGTTGGCAAGCTCACTGATTCTGGTGTTCTCAACGCTTACTACGCCAACTAATCATTGACGTAAGCGCAAAAAATCTCTGAATAGAGTTTCAGCCCCCGGCTCTTTTGAGCCGGGGGCTGTTTTTTGTTTTTCTGCGTCTCAGTCCGCGTCACAGCCGAGCACCACATAATAATATGTTTTGCCCGCCTCATTGAACTGAATGGCGGGCGGGGCGAAATACTGATCCTCTTCCTGCTGGCAGAACCAGCTTACGCTGCTGTTGTCCCATATCGCCGCGTTGCCCCGGTTATTCGAGTTGTAAAACCCGCTGACACCGCGCAGCGCCCAGTGCTGCGTGTCGCTCTGCTCGCTCACCATCACAAGCAGCGGGTAAAAGCCGCAGTCGATCTTGTTGGGATTTTCCGCGCCGCTCAGACCATTGCCGGCGTAGCTGCCGTATTTGATGCGGCAGATTTTACCGTTTGCGATCGTCTGCGCCAATGCCGTGATGCGCTCCGCCGCCGTGCCGTCGGCCTCGCTGCGCGCGTCGGTCTCCGCCTTGAGCGCCGCGTCGATGCTCGCAAACGCGGCATTGAAGTCCTGCATTTTGATCGGGTCCTCCTTGACCCACTGCGGCAGGTCGAAATTTGTCGTCTTGTTCATGCGCTTTCCCCCAAAATATAATGTTGGAAAAGGCAGCCCACACCCCCCTGCAAACGCGGGAACACTGATGCATGATTTGCCTTTTCATGATACGCCGTATCATGAAGCAGCGTTGCACACAACGCGGCAAAAAGCTGTACCGCCTCCGGTATTAGAATTCACGATACAACAAATTGCCGCGTTTTGTGCAACGATCCCTCGTTGTGCGCGGGAACTTTTTCGGCTATCATACGTCTATAGAAGTATCCGAAAGAAATGAGGAACGAACGATGAAGAAGCTCCTTTCCATTCTGCTCCCGCTCGCGCTGGCCCTTTCCCTCGCCGCCTGCGGCGAAAAAAGCGCAGACGAGGCCGCGCGCCAAACCCCGCCGACACTGACGGTGACAAGTGCAAACGCTTGCAGCGTCACCCTCAAAAGCGGCAGCTACGACTGGACCTACCCCCAGGGCCTACAGAGTATGACCGTCATCGCCTGCGGCGCGCACCCGCTGGACGAAAACTGCCGCGACATCACGCCTGTACTGGAAATGCCCTTTGCAGTATCAGCCGCCTATTTCTATACCGTAACGCTCGATTTCGGCGATAATTCGCCCGATTCCGTCAGTCTCCGCTGCTGGCCGTCCGACGCCTGGGGCAGCACCGGCATGCCGTCCGAGACCGTGACCGCCCAGCGGCAGGATAACGGCACATTCCGCGCAGAACTGCCGCAAAGCGGCGGCATTTTCGCCGTCGACGCGCTCTGGGACGGCAGCAGTGCGACCTACACCTTCTGCACGCAGGCGGAGGGGAGCGAAGAGCTCCACCCGGGCGCGGTGCTCAGCATCGGCGAGAGCGAAGACATCCGCAAGATCGACATCTCGTGGCGCAGCGGCAGCGTGAACATCTATACCGCCGAGCAGAGCGCGCAGATCAGCGTGAAGGAGGAATCCACCGCGCCGCTCGCCGAGAGCGAGAAGATGGTCTGCGCGATCGACGGCGACACGCTGCGCATCCACTTCCTCGGCGACGCTTACCGCGGCAGCTACGACGGGGAAAAGTACCTCGACGTGGGACTTCCGAGGGAACTGGTCAGCGCCGGTCACTTTGAGGAGATCGAAGTCGAAACAACGGACGCCTACGCCTACGTGAGCGCCGATGCGCAGAAGATCGACCTTTCGACCGTCGGCGGCGACGCGCGCGTGATGTGCGCAAGCTGCCCCGCGGTCGAGATCGAGACGGTGAGCGGCAGCGTGGGCGTGGTGGACGGCACGTGGGCAAGGGTCGATATTTCGACGCTCTCCGGCGCGATCGAGCTTGCAGGCGAAGTGGAAAATGCCGAGATCGAAACCGCGAGCGGCAAGGTGGATATCGCCGGCGCGCTCGGCGCGCTGGACTTCGAAAGCGTCAGCGGTGACCTGATTTTGGCTACCGAGCGTGCGCTGCGCCTTGATGCCGAAACGGAGAGCGGCAGCATCTATCTGACCCTTCCCGCGCAGTACGGTTTTACCCTCGACTACGAAACGGAAAAGGGCTCCTTCGACTCCGCGCTCACCGAGCGCGAGGGCACGCTCATCGCCTGCGGCGACCGCGAAACGCACTACTCCGTGCCCGCGCTCGACGGCGGCGCGGTGAGCGAGCTGGAAATTTCGACGGTCAGCGGCGCGCTGACGATCGAAGCCTCTTCCTCCGGCAGCAACTGAAACGAACAAAAAAGAGAGCGGCGCTGCCGCTCTCTTTTTTCGTTATTTCTTGTCGATTGCAAGCCACGTCTGGTCGAAGCCGTAGGGGAGCAGCTCTTTGATGTGCAGGTGCTTTTCTTCGTTGTCCTTGTTCAGGCACACGACCTCCATGTCGGGGCCGAACTCGTAGAGCACCTGACGGCACGCGCCGCAGGGGTAGCAGTAGTCGTCGCTGCGCCCAGCGATGACGATGCGCTTGAAGCGCCGGTGTCCCTCGCTCACCGCCTTAAACGCCGCGGTGCGCTCGGCGCAGTTCGTGAGGCCGTAGCTCGAATTTTCGATGTTGCAGCCGGTGAAGACCGCGCCGTCCTCACATTCGAGCGCCGCGCCCACGGGAAAGTGGGAATACGGCACATACGCCATGTCCAGCATGGCGACGGCCCTCGCCTTGAGTTCTTCTAACGATGCCATAATAACGCCTCCTCACCAGTCTACGCCGAGATCAGGACGGACTTGCGTATCCATGATGTCCTCGGCGTTATAGAATTGCAGATAGCGGCTGCGCGAGTGGCGCAGCGTGGTGCCGTCCGGATGCAGACGGTCGCAGATGACGGCGGAAATGTCGTCCTTGACGTAGCTGAACGAGCTGGTGCCGACGCTCGCGAAGATGCGGAAGCCCTGGCTTTGCAGGTACTTGAAGCGCTCGCCGGTCTGGTGCCAGTCGTCGCCGTCGGGACGGCCGCCGTGCGGATAGAACAAAATCTGCGTGGGGCCGACGAGCGAGCCGACCTCGTCCGCCCAGCGCTCGGTGTCGTTGATGACGGTCTGGAGCGATTTGGTGTCGAGGCGGATGTGGCCCCAGGTGTGGCTGCCGAACGTCCAACCGGTCTCCTTCAAACGCGCTATGACGGGCTTGACGGCCTCGATCTCGCTCGCGCGGTAGGCATCGAACGCGGGGCGGTCGGGCGAATCTGCCGCGATGTCGCGGTCATCCTGCGTGCGGTAGCCTAAAATACCCTGATAGCCCGTCAGCGAGAAGATGGCCTTCGCGCCGTTCAGCGAAAAGTCGGGGTGCTCGTAGACAAACTGGTCGAGAATAGGCGTTGCGTCGAGTTCCTTGGTCAAAAAGGTCTCATTTGTGTACGGATCGGTGCACTGCGCCCAGATCTCGCCGTCCTCGCCGACGACGAGCTTGCTCGTGAAGCCCTCGTCGAGCATGTAGGGGTAGTAGTTTACGTCGTCAAAGCTGATGATGAGCGGCTTTTTGCCCTCTGGCAGCATCAGGGTGTTTCGCACCATGTGCGTGCCGGACTCGTCCGTCACCTCGCTCCAGACGTCTTCCATCGCGACTAAGATGTAGCCCTTGTCGTACACGGACTGCAAAATTTTGTTGTATTCGTCGACCGTCACCATCCAGTCGTCGAGGCCGTAGCGCTGGTCCTGACTGGCATTGCAGTCGTGGAAGGCCCACTGCGGGTAGGCAATGATCGGGTGGAAAAAGAGGTGCTCCACCACCTGATCCGGCCCCCAGGCCTGCGTGAGCTGGTCCTCGGACCAGTAGCTGCGCACGGCGTCGTAGGGATCAGTTGTATCGTCAGTATTGTTGTCGGTGTCGCTGCCATTCTCGTCCGTGACGGTCTGATCGTCGCCGTCGGACGGCGTCGTCTTATCGCCGCAGGCAGTCAGCAGCGACAGCACCATCAGCGCGCTGAGCAGCAGTGCAAAAAAGTGTTTCATGTCAAAATCTCCTCTCTCAAAACTGCGCGGTCATTATAGCAGACTTCACTTCTTTTGACTACACCTTTGGCGCTTTTGTTCCCATTTGTAACTATTTACCACAAATAATGAAAGCGTCACAGCTTTTCGCATCCGCAGACGCGAAATGATTTCGAATCGTTTTTTGGCGCGACATACGCGTGCCAAAAAACTCTTCTCGCTCCGCGCGTGTCGAAGCCGCCCTTTGGGCGGCAAGGCACGAAGCGGAGTGTAATTCTCAAAAAACAAGGGACACGGTTTCCGTGTCCCTTGTTTTTGAAGAATTAAAAGTCTGCGTTGCCCACCGTTCTCGGATGCAGCTCCACGTCGCGGATGTTGCCGATGCCCGTTAAATACATCACCATGCGCTCGAAGCCGAGGCCGAAGCCCGCGTGACGGCAGGAGCCGTAGCGGCGCAGGTCGCAGTACCACCAGTAGTCCTCGGGATTCATGCCGAGCTCGCGGATGCGCTTTTCGAGCAGCTCAATGCGCTCCTCGCGCTGGCTGCCGCCGATGATCTCGCCGATGCCCGGAACGAGGCAGTCCGCCGCGGCGACGGTCTTGCCGTCGTCGTTGAGGCGCATATAGAACGCCTTGATCTCCTGCGGATAGTCCGTGACGAACACGGGGCGCTTGAAGATCTGCTCGGTGAGGTAACGCTCGTGCTCGGTTTGAAGGTCGATGCCCCACTCGACAGGGTAGTCGAACTTCTGGCCGCTCTCCTTTAAGAGCTTGACGGCCTCGGTATACGTCACGCGGCCAAAGTCGGAACTCTCGACGTGCTGGAGACGCTCCAGCAGACCCTTGTCGACAAAGCTGTTGAAAAACGCGAGATCGTCCGGGCAGCGCTCCATCACGCGGCGGATGATATGCTTGACCATCGCCTCCATGACCTCAAGGTCGCCGTCGAGGTCGCAGAACGCCATCTCCGGCTCGATCATCCAGAACTCGGCGGCGTGGCGCGCGGTGTTGGAATTCTCGGCGCGGAACGTGGGGCCGAAGGTGTAAACGTCGCCGAACGCCATAGCGAAGTTCTCGGCGTTGAGCTGGCCGGAGACGGTCAGGCTCGTCTTCTTGCCGAAAAAGTCCTTGCTGTAATCGACCTTGCCGTCGGGCGTTCTCGGCGGGTTCTCAAGGTCGAGCGTCGTCACCTGGAACATCTCGCCCGCGCCCTCGCAGTCAGAGCCGGTGATGATGGGGGTGTTGACGTAGACGAAGCCGCGGCTCTGGAAGAACTCGTGCACGGCGTAGGCTGCCGCGCTTCTCACGCGGAAAGCCGCGGAGAAGAGGTTCGTGCGCGGGCGCAGATGCTGAATGGTGCGCAGATATTCGACGCTGTGGCGCTTTTTCTGCAGGGGATAGTCTGGCGAGGACACGCCCTCGATCTCGATCTCTGTTGCCTTGACTTCGAGCGGCTGCTTGGCCTCGGGCGTCAGCACGACGGTGCCGCGCACGATGAGCGCGGCGCCCACGTTCTGCGCGGCGATCTCCTTATAATTAGAAAGAGAATTCGCATCCATCACGACCTGCAAATTGCGGAAGCACGAGCCGTCGTTCAGCTCGATGAATCCGAAGGTCTTCATATCGCGGATGGTCTTCGCCCAGCCGCATACGGTGACGCTTGCGCCGCCGTACTGCTCTTTGTCGGCGAAGAGCGCGGCAATTCTCACTCGTTCCATAATAATTTTCCTTCCTTTTGTGGGTTTTCACGGGATAATAAAGGTATTATATGCCACTTCCCGTGCAAATTCAAGCCCCGCTTTGTATTGACTTTTGACAAGTTGTATGTTATGATACAACCTTACCTCAAAAGGTAAACGTGAAACTTTCACCTATTACTTTACAGGAGGATTTTAACGATGAACAAGTATCTGGATATCGCCCCCGAGGTTGCCGAGGCCCTTGCCGCCGGTAAGCCCGTCGTGGCGCTCGAATCCACCATCATTTCCCACGGCATGCCCTACCCGCAGAACGTGGAGACCGCGCTCAAGGTCGAGCAGATCATTCGCGACGCGGGCGCCGTGCCCGCGACCATCGCCATCATCGGCGGACGCCTGAAGGCGGGCCTTTCCAAGGAAGAGATCGACTACCTCGGCCGCACCGGCGCGGGCATCCCGAAGGCTTCCCGCCGCGACCTGCCCGTGCTCGTCGCGCAGGGCAAGGACGGCGCGTGCACCGTCACCACCACGATGATGATCGCCGACATGGCGGGTATCCGCGTGTTCGCCACCGGCGGCATCGGCGGCGTGCACCGCGGCGCGCAGGAGACGTTCGACATCTCCGCTGACCTCGAAGAGCTGGCCAACACCTCCGTCATGGTCGTGTGCGCGGGCGCGAAGTCCATCCTCGACCTCGGTCTGACGCTCGAATATCTCGAGACCCACGGCGTGACCGTCATCGGCTACGGCACGAGCGAGCTGCCTGCGTTCTACACGCGCAAGTCCGGCTTTGGCGTCGACTACGAGCTCGACACGCCGGAGCAGCTGGCCAAGGCGTTCCACGTCAAGCGCGAGCTGGGTCTGCGCGGCGGTCTTCTCGTCACGAACCCGATTCCCGAAGAGTACTCCATGGACAAGGAAGTCATCGACAAGGCCATTGCCGAGGCCGTCGAGGACGCGAAGAAGGACGGCATCCACGGCAAGGCCACGACGCCGTATCTGCTCGCCAAGATCAAGGACCTGACCGGCGGCGACAGCCTGGATTCCAACATCCAGCTCGTGTTCAACAACGCCCGCCTCGGCGCGGCGGCGGCCGTGGAGCTCAGCAAGCTCGAAAAGTGAGATACTTTGTCATCTATCTCGCCGCGATCAATATTCTGACGTTCTGCGTCTACGGCGCAGACAAGCGCCGCGCCAAAATTCAGGGCGCGCGGCGCGTACCGGAAAAGACCTTATTTGCACTCGCGCTGCTGCTCGGCAGCGCGGGTGCTCTTTTCGCAATGAGGGTCTTTCACCACAAAACGCGGCACTGGTACTTCAAGTTCGGCATTCCCACGATCTTACTTGCGCAGATCGCTCTGGGGGTGTTCGTGTATGTGCGTTTTTTCGCGGCGTAAAAAAATTTTGGGAAATTTTCGGGTTTCGTGAAACAAAACAGACGTTTCTTGCGTCTAATTAAGGAAGCAAAGGGAAACTGGGCGAAGAGGGAAGATAAAGAATTTATGAATTTTCCATTTTCCTGTTCCCTTATTTCCCGCGGCATGGTAAAATGCCATGTATGAGAAAGGCTCTGTGCGCGCGGAGCCGACAACAACAAACACGAAAGGATGAAGATCACATGAAAAAATTTCTCTCCTTGCTATTGGCTCTGACGTTGGTCCTGAGCCTCGTCGTCGTGCCTGCAAGGGCGGAAGGTGTCGAGGTTGGCGGCACATACGCCATCACCACGTCGGCGTCCTCCCTTGCAAGAGGCGACTCGACCACATTCACCGTTACCGCAACCGCCCCCACCGTCACGGATAATGGCGTAACTGCCACCGATGTAAACGTGATCGGTTATAGTTGGAGCACTCCCGGTTTTTCCGGCGCTGCCGGCACGGGTGCCACGACAGGAACGCTGACCGCCTCCAACAAGGCGGAAAATGTAGAAGTCTCCTGCACCTTAACGATCGAGTACAAGGTGACGATCGAAGGGCAGGAAATCACCAGATCTACGACTAAGGTCGTTAAAAGCAATGTCTCTATCGCTGACAAGCTTCTCCCGAGCGACATCACCACCGTCACCTTCAACAACAGAACCTATTCTGTGACGAACGGCACGGTCAACATCTCCCTTCTTGATAAAGAAAAGATCGATGCCGCCGACAACAAGTGGTCTGCCGCCGCAACTGGCTATGTGATCGATAATACGACGAACAAGCCCACCTATAACGCTTCCACAGGTAAACTGACGGTGAAGACGACGGCAACGACTCCGCTTTCAACCGAAATCACAGTTACGACTACGGCAGCCACCGTGACCGCAAAGGCAAGCCTTACCGAGGTCATCTCCGGCGGCAAGACCACGCTCACCGCCACCTCCACCGGTCTCAGCAACGCCGCCACTTATGCGTGGTTCTACAAGATCGGTGACAGTAAAGAGTTTCCGATCGGCACGGGCAAGTCCCTCGTCTGGACGGTCCCCGCAAACGTTACGACCGCGACCGACTACTCTGTTTACTGCAAGGCAAGCGAGGGCGATAAGCTCGCTAAGACGAGTGACCCCATCACGGTCAAGAGCCTTCCCGATACCTATACCTTCACTGTCGTCCCCGCAAGCGTTACGCTGACGCAGATCGGTCAGACCGCGACTTTGGCGGCGAACTTTGTGAATACCTCATCTCCCGCTAGCCTGGTCGTCCCGACCTACTCCTTTGTTTCCGCCAACCTCAACATCGCAACTGTGACGAACCAGACGACCGCCGCGCCGACGGTAACGCTCAGAGCAAGCGGCTCTACCACTGTCACCGCAAAGGCGACCTATAAGGGCAAGGACTATGTGCAGAACATCCCCGTTACCGGCGCCCTGATCGAGGCGACCCTCAGTGCTGTTCAGAACGGCACTTCTGTGAACTACAGCTACAGTGATCTTGTCAACGCCGCGCAGGCCGCCATCAACAAGACCTACAGCACCGCCTACACCTACGAGACCGTCTATTCCCTCAGCGGCGTCACTCAGGTCGCCTCTACCGCTGCCTACGGTGTCGGCACGAGCAATGCTTCGTACAACTATCCCACCGGCGGCTCCGGCTATCTTTACTTCAAGGCAAACCTCTCCGGCATCGGCACTGCAAAGTTCACCGCCACCGTGACCACCCGCGTTGCCAATTCTAACGTTCCCAAGACCTACAGCGTTACGTTTAACGTTCCCGTAACGCCCAGCTCGACCACCTATGCCGACCAGTATCCCGAGCCGGTCGCGGCTTACGGCAACACCTATCGCTATTACGTTCAGGTTCCCTCCGGCGCAAGGTATTACTATGTTGCCGGTGTGAACACCGAGCCTGTCGACTGGAACAACGGCAGCACCCAGAAATACTATCCCACCACTGCCACCGCCAATCTCTATTCCCTGACCGACACCAACTTCATCAATGGCAAGTGCACGCTGTATGTCGTGACGCAGGGCACCGACAATAAGCTCTACTGCGGCACCATCAGCGTCTACCAGAAGAACTACAACATCAACTACAACGGCGTGGCCGGTGAGACCGTCCAGTTCGCGCAGAGCGACTTCAACGACTTCATGAACAAGGTCGCTGAGGCCCGCGGCGACGCCAGCAAGAGCAAGTCCTATCCCTATGTCACCTTCGATTATGTGTCCTTCTCCCTGCCCACCACCGCGCAGGGCACGCTGTACTATGGCGGCACCGCCATGTCCACCAGCAATTCCTCCGGCGCGTTCAACACCCGCACCAAGGTCACCAACCTCGATAGCGTGACGTTCGTCCCCAACGACAAGACCACCGCGAAGACCATCACGCTGAACTTCACCCTGTACGCGACCCGCTATTCCAGTTCCTCCACGAGCCGCGGCACGACCGTGAGCTACTCCGGCAGCGTCGTCGTCAACCTCGTGCGCGAGGACATCAAGTACACCGTCTCTCAGGGCGACAGCGTCCGCTTCGACGAGAGCGACTTCCTCAGCTACCTGCACTCCACCAAGGGCTACAGCAGCAACTACACCATCGACTACGTGACCTTTGACCAGAGCGCCGTCTCCGCCGTCAACGAGGGCTCGCTCTACACCTACTACAGCGGCTACAACTACGGCGGCTCCGTCAAGACGACTGACAAGTTCTACTACAGCGCCACCGCCAGCCAGAACGCGCTCAGCGACGTCGCGTTCCTCGCCAGCCGCTACGCCAAGACCGGCGAGACCGTCTACATCCCGTTCACCATCTACGCCCGCTACGGCACGACCGGCACCGGCACCCGCCAGCTCACCGGCACCGTGGCCATCAAGATCGGCCAGACGATGAACTTCATCGATGTCAAGACCAGCGACTACTTCTACAACTCCGTCAAGTGGGCCGTCGGCAAGAACATCACCAACGGCACGTCCAGCACCACCTTCTCCCCGTACAAGTCCTGCACCCGCGCCGAGATCGTGACGTTCCTGTGGCGCGCCGCCGGCAGCCCGGAGCCGACCACCACCCGCAACCCGTTCCGTGATGTCAACGCCGTCACGCACTCGAGCTACTACAAGGCCATCCTGTGGGCCAGCCAGAAGGGCATCACCTCCGGCACCAGCACCACGACCTTCTCTCCCAATCAGGTCTGCACCCGTGCCCAGATCGTGACCTTCCTGTACCGCTACGCGGGCAAGCCCAGCGGCTATTACTCCAACCCGTTCAAGGATGTCAGCGCCACGAACGAGGCGAGCTACTACAACGCCATCCTGTGGGCCTCCGGTAAGGGCATCACCACCGGCAGCAGCCCCACGACGTTCTCCCCCTACGCCTCCTGCAACCGCGCCGAGGCCGTGACGTTCCTGTATCGTTACACCAACGGACTTTAATGCTTAAAACGAAAGCCCCGCTCAGCGGGGCTTTCGTTTTAGCTTTTTGCGCTCCGCGGCAGCGCACGCGCCGTAGGCGCGCACGTTTGCGGAGCGAGAAGTGTAAATCCTGACGCACACGCCCCAGGGCGGCTTCTCTTGCCGCTTTGCGGCAATTCACCTTCGGTCGCGGCGGAAAATGATTTGAATTTATTTCGCCGCGGAGCGGCGAAACTCTGCGAGGCGTTGTTGGGGGCGCGGCCCCCCTTGCCCCCCTGTAAGGCGACTGACGGGGGCGGGCGGTTTGCGTTTACTCTTTTCCATTCTGTAAACTTTTGTTCAAACGCCTTTACGGGGGTCAAAAAAGCGTGTAGAATGGCAGCATCAAGATTTTAGGAGTGTTTTTTGTGAACAAATTCCGCGATGCCCTTTACCGCTTTATGTATGGCCGCAACGGCGTAGATGCGCTGAACTGGGCGCTCGTGATCCTTGAGCTGGTCGTGAGCATTCTGAGCTCGATCATCCGCGTGCAGGGCGTGTCGCAGGCGCTGTACTTTGTGTCGATGGTGCTGATGTTCATCGTGCTCATCCGCATTTTTTCGCGCAATCTCGCGCGCCGTCAGGCCGAAAACGCGAAGTTTCTGACCTGGTGGACGCCGAAGGCGAACGCCATCCGCGGCGCGAAGGCACGCCGCGCCGACAAGGCGCACAAATACGTCCGCTGCTCCTGCGGCGCGTACTGCCGCGTGCCGAAAAACATCGGCAAGGTCGAGCTTACGTGCCCGAAGTGCGGCAAGAAAAGAGTCGTGAAAACGTGAAAGAAAAAATCCGTCCCGCGGGACGGATTTTTTTGTAAGAAAACCGGTTTTTCGCCGTCCTATAGACAGAAAGGGGGGGAGGGCGCTGACGAATTTTGAAGAGGTGTACGCCGTGTACTTCGACGATGTGTACCGGTATCTGCTTTCGCTGTCCGGGAGCGAGAGTACCGCCGAGGAGCTGACGAGTGAGACGTTTTTCCGTGCGATGGACGCCCTCGACCGCTTTCGGGGCGAGTGCAGCGTGCGCGTCTGGCTGTGCCAAATCGCGAAGAATCTGTATTATTCGCAGCTGCGGCGCGAGAAGTGCCTCGCCCCGCTCGAAGACTGCCGGATCGCCGAGGAGAGCCACGAGGAGGAGTTAGAAGATCACAGCGAGGCCGCACGCATCCAGGAATTGCTGCACGCGCTCAGAGAGCCGTACAAGGAGGTCTTCATGTGGCGCGTGTACGGTGAGAAGAGCTTCCGCGACATCGGCGCGCTCTTCGGCAAGACGGAAAACTGGGCATGCGTGACGTATCACCGCGCCAAGCGCATGATCCGCGAGGGATTGGAGGACGACTGAAATGGACAAAACTTGCAGCATCGTGCAGGACCTTCTGCCGCTCTATGAGGAAGACATGCTGCGCGAGGAGACGAAGGAATTTGTGGACGGGCATTTAGCGCAGTGCGCGGCCTGCCGCGCCGAGCTCGACGCGCTGAAGGCGGACGTGACGCCCGCGCCCGTCAGCGCGCAGCCGCTGCGCGACTTGAAGCGGCAGCTTCGACGCAAGAAGCTGACCGCCGTGCTGCTGGCCGTCACGCTCGCGCTGACGCTGGCGACGGCGGGGTTTGCGTACCTCACCGCGCCGCAGTATCTGCCGTACAGCGAGACAGAGTGGGCGATCTCGCGCTCGCCCAGCGCGCTCGCGGACGACGGCTCGGCAGCGGATGGGCTTTCTGATCTCAGCGGCGCGGAGAGCATCTCCGTCAGCCTGCTCGTGCCGGTCTCCGGCGCAGAGGTCACGAACACGCAGGACCCCAACAGCGGCAAAACCATCTACTTCATCACCGCATGGCGCACGCCGCTCGACACATGGCGCGGCGCATTCGACAAAACCGGGGGCGCCCCGAACACACACAGCGCAAATGATCGCACACAGCGCGAGGCGGACGCACTGCAAGGCGTGCTCGCCAAGGCGGAGTCCGCGCGCACGCTCTTCACGCTCGACGCCGCGAACTGCGCGGCAGTCTGCTATTCTCAGAACAACGGGCAGGACGATGTACTGCTCTGCGGCAGCATGAACGGCGGTGTCATTTCGCTGCCGAGGCTGGCGTTGGGCTATTACGTTTTGCTATCGTTAGCACTCCTTATTACGCTGGGTATTGCATTTTTCGTCTGCCGCAGGAAGAAAACGGGCAAAGCGCTCGGCTATCTCGCGCTGATTCCCGCGAGCTATCTTGCCGGTCATCTACTCGTCAAGGGTTTCACGACGACGAGCTACCAGATGCAGCGCGACTTCTCGCTCATTATCCTCGCCGCCGCGCTGATCTACGCCGCGGTCATGCTGGCGATCAACCTCTGGCGGCAGAAGCGGGAGAAGGTGTAAAAGAGGAAGAGACGCATTCGCGTCTCTTCCTCTTTTGCAATCAAATTCGAATGCTCAAGGCCCTTTGAGCAAAGCCGTGATAGTCCGCAAATGCGCTTTTCAGGCCGTCGATCCCCTGCGTTTCCCATCGGTCTGCCAGATACAGCATACCGCACATACAGGCAAACTTTTCATAGTACGATCCGCAGACCGCCTCTTCAAGAAACTGCTTTTGCCTGTCTGGGTCCGTCTCCGTAAGCGCGAGGCGCAGTTTGGCACGGCTTGCTGCTGCGACCTCGGTAAGCTGCGGTGTATGCCAGTCCACACAGTCGATTTCTGTCGCCTGATAGGAGAGAAGATGGGCGAATCCCTCATGAAATGTGTAAGCATCCAATCTTGTCAAATAGTCTGTACTTTCCAATGCGGCATCTGCCGCCGGATAGTGGTGTCCAATCAAGAGATGCGTAATCTCATGCGTCAGCAGATTCCGAATGATGCTGTCGAGCTGGTCGAGCTTCGCATAATTGCACCAACGGATGAGGTCAAAGATGAGATGTGCCTGCCCGTCGGGCGAGTGTGCCGCAACGGCGTCGTAAGGCTCGGGATAACCGACGATCAAATCAAGTGTCGGCTGTACCGCCTCCCAATCGGGGAAAAGCGCGTCCCAAATCGGGCGGTTGACGGGGACAAAGTGCGCAGCCGCTTCACAGATACGGCGTTCGAGCTTGCGCACAGTCTCTCGGAGAGCAAGATCCTCAGGCGGCGGAGGATAATGTACAATAACTTGCGCAAATTGAAAACCGCATAAAAGAAGACATAGCTTGCAGGCTCTGGTAGAATGAAGTTACCACACAAACATTCGAAAGGAGACAGCAAACTATGTCCGAGAAAATTGTACAGCTGAATGAAGAAATTATCAAGGGGCAGCTCAAAGAATTAGTTCGAGGAAGCGTGGAGGAAACCCTGAACGAGCTGCTGGAAAAGGAGGCGGAGTCGCTGACGCAGGCGGCCCGCTATGAGCGCAGCGAGGCACGTCAGGGCTACCGCAGCGGTCACTATGACCGGAATCTCACCACAACCTCCGGCGACGTCACGCTCCATATGCCCCGACTCAAGGGCGTGTCCTTCGAAACTGCCATCATCGAGCGGTACCGCCGCCGGGAAAGCAGCGTGGAGGAGGCCCTCATCGAGATGTATCTGGCGGGCGTTTCCGTGCGCCGGGTGGAGGACATCACCGAGGCACTGTGGGGCAGCAAGGTCTCGCCCGCCACCATCAGCGAGCTGAACAAGAAAGCCTACGTTCACATCGAGGACTGGCGCAACCGCCCGTTGCGGGGCGGGCGCTATCCGTATGTCTACGTGGACGGTATCTACCTGCGCCGCAACTGGGGCGGAGAGTACGAAAATGTGGCAATTCTGGTGGCAATTGCCGTGAATGAGGACGGTTTTCGTGAGGTTTTGGGTGCCGCCGAGGGCATGAAGGAGGACAAGGCCAGCTGGGTCAGTTTCTTCCAATGGCTTCGTGGACGCGGCTTGGACGGCGTAAAGCTCATCGTCGGCGACAAGTGCATGGGGATGCTGGAGGCCGTGGGCGAGGTGTTTCCAGACGCCAAATATCAGCGCTGCACGGTGCATTTCTACCGCAATATTTTCTCTGTTGTGCCCAAATCCAAGGTTAAAATTGTGGCAAAAATGCTCAAGGCGATCCACGCCCAGGAGAGTAAGAAGGCGTCCCGCGAGAAGGCAAAGGCTGTGGTCGCCGAGCTGCGCGCTATGAAACTGAAGGAGGCCGCCAAGAAGGTCGAGGACGGCATTGAGGAGACACTGACCTACTGTGACTTCCCCAGCGAGCATTGGACGCGCATCCGTACCAACAACGTGATTGAGCGGCTGAACCGTGAGATCCGCCGCAGAACCCGCGTGGTGGGGACGTTCCCTGACGGCAACTCCGCCCTGATGCTGGTCTGCGCCCGGCTCCGCCACGTGGCGGGCACCCAGTGGGGCAGCAAGAAATACATGAACATGAAGCACTTGGAGGCGGCTCTGGACGACGCCTCTATTGCCGGCTGACTTCACTCAGCCGGAGCCTGCAAACAATTTTGCGCATAAATCTTGACGGGACCCGCATGGCCTAACCGCTTGGAGATAGATACACTGTCCACGCCGCTAAAGTAAAGCATAGAGGCCATTGTGTGCCGGAAAGCATGGGGATTGATATGTGGGAGATCGTGCCGCCTGCTGAACTTGGCCAACCAGTCTGTTACGCTGTCCGGGTGTATTGGCTTTCCGTCATCTTGAGCAAACAAAAAGCCCTGTTCTCGGTAATACTCACCCAGCCGCAGCCGCTCCGCGTTCTGCCATGCCCGGTATTGCCGAAGGAGCTGCATCGTTTCCGTTGGCAGAGAAACCCAACGATCCGAAGTCGCGGTTTTTGGTGTATCCTCATATACGCCTATACCGTGATGCAGTACGCGCAGAACGCATACCAGACGGCAGGCATGAGCGCGAACGAGTACATGACCACCGTGACGGCGTTTTCCGCGTCGCTGCTGCAATCGATGGACAACGACACGGATGCGGCGGCACAAAGGAGGAAATGCAGCGCCTTTTAATTGATGCAGAAAAGCTTTCTGGCATTAAATACGACATTTCCAGTTACGCCGACATTGTAGATGCAATTCACGTCGTTCAGACTGAGATGGGGATCACCGGCACAACAGCGCTGGAAGCGTCAACAACTATTCAGGGCAGCGTTGCAGCAAACACCCCACTTGTTAGGTAGTATATCATACTGTCTAACATGTGGGGTGCAGTTCATACTGGCTCGCTCTTCTCTTTCGTCCTGCTTTTCGCCGGCTGCGCTCAATGCGTCCGTCCGGTCTATTATGCCTTTTTCTCTTTTGCGATCTCGTTGAGACGGTCGGCGATGGCGCCGTAGCCGGAGTAAAAGCTGCAGAGCATCGGCGTTTTCACGTCGCCGAGTTCCGGCAGGAGCGCGCGCATGGAGACCTGCGCCATCACGATGGCATCGTAACCGCCGCGGTCAAGCTTGCGGATGCTCTCCATCAGGATACGGTTGTGCTCTTCCGGATGCCCGCTCTGGAGCGCGTCCCACGCGCCGTTCTCAAGGAACTGCGAGCAGTGCATCTCCTTGCCCTGCTCCCGGCCGATCTTCTCGATCAGGCGCTGGCTGGGGCCGAGCGTCGTCTCCACCGTTGCGATGATGGCGATCTTCGTGCCCAGCTGCACGGCCTCCTGCGCCATGGGCAGGTCGACCTTCATGACGGGGATGTGCACTTCCTTGGCGTAGATATCCGCCACCTCGCCCACGGTCGAGCAGGAGTTCACGATCAGATCCGCGCCGGAGATCTCCGCCGCCTTGGCATACAGCGTCATCCGGTCAATCACCGCCTGCGTCGGGCCGCCGTTTTTCCGCACATCATCGAGGAGCGTACTGTCCGTAATGAACGCGACGCGCACGCCGGGTACCTTTTCTTTCAGAAACGCGATCGTATCCTCCCGCTTCGCAAAGCTGGTCTGCAGGATACACACATGAGGAGCTGCCATAATCATCGATCCTTTCTTTTTATCGGTTTGTATCTATTTGTACCTATTTCCTTTATTTTCGGGCCACGAGCGCCACGGCCTTTGCCACGATGGAATCCACATCCATGCCGTGATCCCGGTAGATCAGCTCCGGGTCTCCGGACTCGCCGAAGCGGTTCTGAATGCCGACGAGTGCCATCGGCACGGGATGCTCCTGCACGACGACTTCCGCAACAGCGGAGCCGAGTCCGCCGAGCACGGTGTGATCCTCGACGGTCAGGATCGCGCCGGTCTCCTGTGCCGCCGTCAAAACGGCCTCACGGTCGAGCGGCTTGATGGTCGCCATATCGAGAACGCGGGCGCCGATTCCCTTTTCGCGCAGGATCGCCGCGGCGTCGATCGCCTTTTTGAGGAGAATGCCGGAGACGATCATCGTCAGGTCGGTGCCGTAGTCAAGCACTGTGTGAGCCTTGCCCAGCTCGAAGCGATAGCTCTCCGGGTCGTATACGTCCGCGACGGGATTGCGGTGCAGACGGATGTAGAGCGGGCCGGTAAACTCCACGGCGGCATGCGCCAGCGCCCGCGCCGCCACGGCATCCGCCGGCTGCACGATCGTCATATTGGGGAATGCGCGCAGAATGGCCACATCCTCGATCGCCGCATGCGTCGCGCCGTCGCCGCCGACCTGCAGGCCGGTGTGCGTGCCGATGATGCTGACGTTCAGCTTGGGGTAGCAGACAAAGGTCCGCACCTGCTCGCAGGCGCGCATGGAGGCAAAGGTCGCAAACGTCGCAAGGAACACCTTGTTTCCGCACGCGGCCAGACCGGCCGCGCCGCCGACAAGATCCTGCTCGGCGATGCCGAACGAAAACTCGCGCTCCGGAAAGCGCTTGCCGAACTTTTCCAGTCCGCAGGTCTTTGTGTCCGCGTTGCAGACAACAAAGTCCGGGTTGGTCTCGGCGATCTTCAACAGCTCGTCGCCGAACGCCATTCTCGTTGCAAGGGTCTTACTCATTAAACCACACCGCCTTCCCCAATCTCAAGGGTCGCCTGAACCAATTCTTCGTCGCTCGGCGAATTGCCGCGCCATTTGCAGTCGTCCTCCATGAACGAAACGCCTCTTCCTTTGACCGTGCGCATCAGGATCACCGTCGGGTGGCGCATGGTCTTTGCCGTATGCAGCACCGTGAGGAGGTCTTTCATGTTGTGCCCGTTGACCTCCACAACGTTCCAGCCAAAGGCGCGCCACTTGTCCGCGAGCGGCTCGACGGTCATGATCTCATTGACCCAGCCGTTGATCTGCACGCCGTTGCAGTCCACGATGGCAACGAGGTTGCCCAGATCATGGTGGTGCGCCGCCATTGCGGCCTCCCACACCATGCCCTCCTGCACCTCGCCGTCGCCGAGCATAACGTAGGTCATATAGTCCTGATGGTGCAGTCGCCCCGACATGGCCATGCCCACGCCGATCGCAAGGCCGTTGCCCAGCGAGCCGCTGCTGATGTCAATGCCGGGTGTCTTGTTCATATCCGGGTGCCCCTGCAGAATGGAGTGGTACTGGCGCAGGGTGGTGAGATGCTTGGGGTCGAAGAACCCCCGGCGCGCCAGCGCCGCATACAGCGCCGGGCAGGCGTGGCCCTTGGAGAGCACAAAGCGGTCGCGATCCTCCCACCGCGGGTTCTGCGGGTCGATCCGCATGACGTGAAAGTAGAGCGCGGTGATCATGTCCACCGCGGAGAGTGAACCGCCGGGGTGTCCCGCCTTGGCCGCGTGGATCATCTCGACGATATCTCTTCGGAGCTGGACCGCCTGTTCCTCCAGGCGCTCGACATCCTTTTCAGTGAAGTAGAAATTTGTCAAACCTATCGTCCTTTCCGTTCCGGTTTCGCGCGTCGCCGCCCCGCAGCCGCGTGCACAAAGGCTCACAGGGCAGGTTTCACTTTCTGTCCCTAACGTTACCAAAACGTTTCAAATAAGTCCAATTCATTTGAAATCCTTTTATTATCATTTAAACCAATGATAGAAAAAGAGGCTTGACAGGCGCTCCGCTTTCGATGATACTGGATGAAAAAAGCGGCAGCGGAGACTGCCGCAAGTCACAAGGGAAGTGCAATCCATGGAACTTTTTACGCTGCAATATGTACTGGCGGTGGCGGAGTACCGGAAATTCTCTCTGGCCGCGCAGGCCTGCTACATCGGCCAGCCAGCCCTGTCGCAGCAGATCGCCAAGCTGGAAAAGGAACTGGGCGTAACGCTGTTCGTGCGCAACGCGCACACCGTCACACTCACGGAGCCGGGAAAGGAATTCGTCCTGCGCGCCAAGGAGATCCTGCAGAGCGTGAGCGCTTTGCAGGCGGAGATGAACCGCTTTGCTGGGTTGCGCAAGGGCAAGCTCAACGTCGGGGTCATCACGAGCCTGCAATGCATCAACTTCGGCGGGATGCTCTCGACCTTTTTCACGCGCTACCCCGGCATCGACATGAACATTGTCCAGAGCGGCACCTACGACCTCATCAAGCAGCTCAACGAGCACTCGCTCGACGTCGCTTTCATGAACCGCCCGGTCTCGCGTCTGCCCTCGACGCTGCAGTTCCACAAACTTGGCGAGGACCGCTACTCGCTGGCCGTTCCGAAAACGCATCCGCTTTCCCGGCGGGAATACGTCAGCCTGCGGGAGCTGAAAAACGAGCGCTTCATCTTCCACCAGACCGGCCAGGTTGCCTTTGAGCTCTGCCGCAACGCCTGCCGGAACGCAGGCTTTGAGCCGCACATCGTCTGCCACTCCGAAAATCCCACCATCGGGCTCTACATGGTGCAGGGCGGACTCGGTCTTGCGTTCCTGCCGACCGAGGGGTTCGAGCACCACCGCATCGACAACATCGCCGAGGTGAAGATCATCGAGCCGATCATCAAGGAGGTCGGCATCGCCTGGCGGCAGGATAGCAGTTCCCCGCTCGTGGACACGATCGTCCAGTTCTCCCGCAGCTGGGTGGACGGCAGCGTGGACGACCTCCCCGCGCAGGAGACCGCCGCGCAGCTCCCCTGACAAAACAGCATACGCACGAACCGGACGCCTGCGGCGTGCAGGCGTCCGGTTCTTCTCTCCGCGTGTCAGAGCGCGTAATTCTTAATGATGTAGTCGCACACCTCCTGCGCCGAGGGCGAAAGGGGGCGCGTTTTGTGATAGGTGAGGTAAACGGTGCGCACGAATTCCTCGTCCCGCTCGGAGATCGGGATGATCTTGATGCGGTTCGTCTCCATCGCCGGCACCCACGGCATGATCGACACGCCGAAGCCCAGCGCGACGTACTGGATGGCGCTGTTGCACTCGCGCACCTCAAAGACGATGTTGGGCACGATGTTGTTCCGCGCGTACAGCTGCTCGATATTTGAGCGGATATTCGTGCTGCGCTCGATCATGATCTGCGGTTCCTTGGCAAATTCAATAAACGAGATCGATGTGCGCTCGGCAAAGCGATGCTCTGCCGGGACCGCTAGATACAGCGGTTGGCGCATGATACCGATCGACTCCGCCCAGTCGGCGCGGTGGAGGGAGAGACCGAGATCCAGCGTGCCGTCCTGTATGCGGCTGAGCACATCGTAGGAGGAGAGCTCCGCGAACTGGAAACGGATCTTGTTGGCCTGCTTCTGATGGAAAAAGCCGTCCACAATGGAGGGGACGAGCGGCACGGACACACTGTGGAAATAGCCGAAATTCACGATCTGCGGCGCGTTCTCCGCCATCTGCCGGATCACCTGCTCGCCCTCGCTGAGCAGCGCGAGGGACTTTTCCACATACGAGAGGAACTGCTGCCCGTAGGCCGTGAGCGCGACCTTGCGGTTCTCTTTCTGGAAGAGCTTCACGCCCAGCTCCTTTTCCAATTCGCCGATCGCGTAGCTCAGGCTCGGCTGTGAAATGTGCAGCTTCTCCGAAGCGCGCGTATAGTGCAGCGTTTCCGACAGGACTGTGAAATATTGCAGCTGCAGCAGCGTCATTGGTATGTTTCCCCTTTCCCGCATGGCTCTGTACGTTAACTCTTTTTTAATAGTCTAACCACTTCTTTTTTAAAAGTCAAGGCAGTATCACACGCTTCGACAAAAAGATAGAGAAAACGCTATGGACTTCATCAGAATCCAGTATTGGACTATCCCTGGTCAGAATGTTAAGGTAATGCCAACAACCCAAAAGAACTTTGGTCAAAACAACGAAAAGGAGTTTGGTATCATTATGGCTAAGGAAGTTACTCAAGAGCAGATCGAAATGATCGAGGAAATGGTCGCCCGTGCACAGAAGGCTGCCGCGATCATCGAGACTTACGATCAGGCTCGTGTGGACCGTCTGGCACAGGCGGTCGCTGCGGCCCTTTACGATCTCAAGGTCTGGGCGCCTCTCTGCGACGAGGCGGTCGATGAGACCCACCTCGGCGACAAGGTGAGCAAGCGCAACAAGCGCAACAAGCTCAAGCTGATCCTGCGCGACTGCCTGCGTCAGCCCAGCGTCGGCATCATTGAAGAGAATAAGGAAAAGGGCCTTGTGAAGTACGCCAAGCCTGTCGGCGTAATCGCATCCCTCGTTCCCACCACGAACCCCTGCCTGACGCCGGCCGGTCAGGGCATCTACGCCGTCAAGGCCCGCGACGTCGTCATCTTCTCCCCCCATCCGCGCGCCAAGAAGGTCACGACCAAGTGCGTAAACCTCATGCGTGAGGCTCTGGTCAAGGAGGGCGCGCCCGCCGACATCTTCCAGGTGATCGAAGAGCCGAGCATCTCCGTTTCGCAGGAGCTGATGAAGCGCGCGAACCTCGTCATCGCCACCGGCGGCCGCCCGATGGTCAAGTCCGCTTACTCCTCCGGTACGCCCGCGTTCGGTTCCGGCGCCGGCAACGCCACCGAGGTCATCGATGAGACGGCGAACACGCCCGAGCGTATCGCTGAGGTCGCCATGAACTGCCGCATCTCCAAGACCTCCGACTTCGGTTCCGGCTGCTCCTGCGACGGCAACATCGTCTGCCACGCCTCCGTCTATGACGATTTCGTCAAGGCTCTGGTCAAGGAAGGCGCTTACATCGCCAACGCGGACGAGGCTGAGAAGCTCAAGCTCGTGATGTGGGATGAGACCGGCCACCGTCTGCCCGACACAGTCGCCATCGCGCCCCAGAAGCTCGCCGAGAAAGCCGGCTTCGAGATCCCCGCGGACCGCAAGTTCATTGCTGTTACCGGCGGCGGCCGCGAGAACATTGGCAAGGAGCACCTCTTCTCCAGCGAGAAGCTGACCACCCTCATGGCGCTGTTTAAGTACGACGGCGAGTTCGAGAACGCGCTCGACATGGTGCGCGCCATCTATGAGGTCGGCGGCAAGGGGCACTCCTGCGGTATCTATTCCTTTGATGACGATCATATTCATCGTCTGGCCATGATGGCGCCTGTTTCCCGCATCATGGTCCGTCAGCCCAACAACAAGGGCAACGCGGGCAGCGCGACCAACGGCATGCCCCCGACGTCCTCCATGGGCTGCGGCACTTGGGGCGGCAACATCGTCTCCGAGAACATCGCGCTCAAGCACTACATGAACACCACCTGGGTCGCTCGTCCGATCCCCGAGGACATGCCCTCTCTGCAGGAGCTGTTTGGTGACTTCTATAAGGATGGCATGGACGTCGAGTAATTTCAGGAAAGGAGCAATTCCATGAAACACAGCGTTCAAGAACTGAACGATATCGCCAAGGAGGCCCGCCGGGTCACCATGAAGTGCATCGCAAGCCTTGGCAAGGGCCACGTCGGCGGCGCACTGGATATCGTTGAAGCACTGACGGTCCTCTACTATGAAGAGATGAACATCGATCCCGCGAACCCCAAAATGGCCGGCCGCGACCGTCTGGTCCTCTCCAAGGGTCACGGCGGCCCGGGTCTGTACGCGATCCTCGCGCTCAAGGGCTTTTTCGACATGAAAGAGATCTACACGCTCAATAAGCCCGGCACGATGCTTCCCAGCCACTGCGACCGCCTGCTCACCCCCGGCATCGACATGACGACCGGTTCCCTCGGTCAGGGCCTGTCCGCCGCCGTCGGCATGGCGCTCGCTGACCGGATCGACGGCAACGGTGCCCGCGTCTACTGCATCATCGGTGATGGCGAAAGCCAGGAAGGGCAGATCTGGGAAGCCGGCATGTATGCTGCTCAGATGAAGCTCGGCTCGCTGACCTGCTTCCTTGACCTCAACGGGCAGCAGATCGACGCGTCGGTCGACGAGGTCAACTCCCTGCTCGACGCAGGCGAGAAGTGGCGCGCGTTCGGCTGGAACGTGCAGGAGGTCAACGGCCACGACGTGCAGGCAATCTACGATGCCGTCGAAGCCGCAAAGACGTGCACGGACAAGCCCAACATGATCGTGATGCACACGGTCAAGGGCAAGGGCTGGAAGCGGATTGAGGGCACGACGATGAGCCATTCGCTCTCCGTGAGCGCCGACGATCTCGCCGAAGCGCTCAACGACATTGACAAAGAGTAAGGGAGGTCAGAAAAAGGTATGGCAAAAGAAGATTTGAAGAAAGTGTTTTGCGACACTCTGATCGAGATGGCCAGCGCTGATGACCGGATCTGTCTGGTCAATTCCGACTCCCGCAAGTATACGGCGACACAGGATTTCGACAAGGCATTCCCCGAGCGCAGCTTTGACGTCGGCATCGCCGAGGCCAACATGGTCGGCGTGGCAGCCGGACTTGCCGTGAGCGGCAAAAAGCCGTTCACCCAGTCCTTTGGCCCGTTCATGAGCCGCCGCGTCGTCGATCAGGTGACGATCTCCCTTGCGTACAGCAAGCTCAACGCCGTGCTCGTTGGCGTCTCCCCCGGCATTCAGGCCGAGGTCAACGGCGGCACGCATCAGGGCTATGAGGACATCGGCGTGTTCCGCCCCGTCGCCAACATGACGATCGTGGAGCCGTTCGACGGCGTGCAGCTTCGCCAGATGCTGCCCGAGCTCATCAAGCTGGAGGGCCCCGTCTACCTGCGCTATGACCGCGCCGGCATCGAGCCGTATTACGGCGTGGACTACAAGTTCGTGCTCGGCAAGGCCGACACCCTGCGTGAGGGTAAGGACGTGACGATCATCTCCTCCGGCGTGATGCTCACGCAGTGCCTTGAGGCCGCGGAGGTCCTGGCCAATCAGGGCGTGCAGGCGCGCGTTATCAACATGCACACCATCAAGCCCATCGACGCGGACACCGTTGTCCGCGCGGCCAAGGAGACCGGCGCGATCATCACGGTCGAGAACCACTCCGTCATCGGCGGCCTCGGCAGCGCCGTCGCCGAGGTGCTCGCTGAGCAGTGCCCCTGCAAGATGCACCGTCTCGGCATTCAGGACCGCTTCGGTGAGGTCGGCGACCGCGCCTATCTGCGCAAGTGCATGGGCATCGACACGACCGATATCGTCGACGCCGCACTGAACATCAAAAAGTAAGCACTCCCCTTTCGATCCGTCCACTATAAAAAGATTAAAAAAGGAGTTACTACCATGAAAAAGTTCCTGAGCATCCTGCTTTCCGCCGTTATGGTACTGTCTCTTGCAGCGTGCGGCGCGAAGGAAGCCACCCCCAACGGCGACCAGTCCAACACCGTCAATGAGGACGGCACCCGCGACACCTACGTGACGATCAAGGTCGGCACGGGCCACAACAAGAACTCTTTCTTCTATACCGGTCTTGCCGAGTTTGAGCGTCTGGTGGAAGAGAACACCAAGGGCGCTGTTCAGATCGACATCTTTACCGACGGCGCGCTCGGCTCCGAGGGCGAGATGGCCGAGGGCCTGACGATGGGCACGGTCGACTCCGGTCTGCTCGGCTCCAGCTCCGTTGCAAAGCTCGAGTCCACGTTCAACGTGTTCTCCCTGCCCTATCTGTTCGTGAACAATGACCACGTCGACGCCGTGTTCGGCGGCGAGCCGGGCCAGCTCTTCCGCGACAAGATCTGGGAGAACCAGCACGTCATGGTCCTCGACTACTGGGATTCCGGTTTCCGTAACTACTCCACCAACCTCCACGAGATCAACGGTCCCGAGGATATGAAGGGCATGCTCATCCGTATCCCTGATAACCCGATCCAGGCGGCTACCGCGGCGGCTCTCGGCGCCTCCACCTCCACGCTGAGCTACAACGAGCTCTACCTCGCCTGCTCCAACAAGACCGTTGACGGTCAGGAGGGCCCCGTGTTTGCGTTCGTGGCCGATAACTTCTTCGAAGTCCAGAAGTACATGGTGCTCGACGGCCACATCTACACCGTCATGGCGCTGATGATCAACGGCGACGTTTGGGAAAAGCTCACCGCTGAGGATCAGGAGATCGTCATGCAGGCGGCCAAGGACGCCGGCATCGTGGAGAAGGACGCGATCCGCAGCTCTCAGGCTGAGCAGATCAAGTACCTCGAAGAGCAGGGCATGATCATCAACGAGAACCCCGACAAGCAGGCCTGGCGCGATGCCACGGCGAGCGTGTACGACCAGTTCTCCGACACCTATGGTGCCGACCTGATCGACCAGATCAAGAACTATCCTTACTAAGCAAGCACCCCTTTGACGCTGCGGGCGTCTCACGCGAGACGCCCGCAGTTTCCCTTTCCAGCACTCAAGAACTTTCGAAAGGAGCCCTGCCATGAATTCTTTCAACAAAGCACTGCAGAAGCTGTGCAATGCAATCTTCAAGGGATTCTACCTCTTTGCAGCATTTACCTTTACGGTTTTGCTCACGATTCTCCTCATCAACGTCATTTCGAGAAACCTGCTCGGCGGCAGCATCGCCTGGATCGAAGAGATCAGCCGCTACATCTTCACCTGGATGATGTTCATGGGTATCGCCATCGGCGTGCACTATAAAAAGCATCTGGGCGTGGAATTCGTCGTCGGCCTCTACCCGGCAAAGGTAAAGAAAGCCGCCTATTTCATCAGCGATGTCCTCACGCTTGTGCTCTTCATCATTCTTGCCATTTACGGTTTCCGCTACGCGGGCAAGAGCATGAAGATGTTCTCCCCCATCATGGGCATCCCGTACGGCATCGTGTACCTGTGCGTGCCCATCGGCGCGATCTTCAGCACGTTCTACTGCTTTGCCCGCATCATTGAAGACTACTTTGTAAAACCCGAAGATAAGGAGGACAGCGCCAAATGACTGTATCGTCTCTGCTCATTTTCATGATCGTCCTGTTTTTGGCTCTGGCGATCTTCCTTGGTACGCCCATCGCCGTCGCTCTGGGTCTGGCCGCAGTGGCTGAGTTGATTTTACAGGGGGAAGTTCCTCTGATGATCGCCGCCCAGCGCATTTTCAACGGTGTCAACAGCGTCACTCTGATGGGTATTCCGTTTTTCATGCTCGTCGGTTCCATCATGGAACGCAGCGGCATCACTCAGAAGCTTATCGACTTTGCCAATTCTCTCGTCGGTTGGCTGCGCGGAGGGCTGTGCTATGTTGGCGTTCTCACTGGTATTCTGATGGGCGGCATTTCCGGCTCCGCGCCCGCCGATACGGCGGCGCTCAGCTCGATCATGGTCCCCTCCATGGAGCGCAGCGGCTATGACCGCGAGTTTTCCGCCGCCCTGATGGCCAGCTCCGGCACGCTCGGCATCATCATCCCGCCCAGCATGCCCATGATCGTTCTGGCGAGCATCACCGGCATCTCCGTCGGCAAGCTCTTCCTCGGCGGCATCATCCCCGGCTGCATGATCGGCCTGAGCTTTATGATCATCTGCGGCGTGACATGCCACATCCGCGGCTATGACAAGGATCACAAAATCCGTCTTTCTCTGCGCGAGATCGGCCGCACGTTCTTTCATGCGCTGCTGCCCATTCTCGCACCGGTCATCATCGTTGGCGGTATTCTCACCGGCATTGTGACGGCAACTGAATCCGCCATCGCGGCGGTTGCCTACACATTAATTGTTGCCCTATTCATCTACCGTTCCATGTCCCTCAAGGACCTTCCGGAACTGTTTGTGGACAGCGTCATCAGCGCTTCCAACGTCATGTTCATCATTGGCACCTCCAGCCTGTTCGCCTGGATCATGCAGAGCAACAACTTCCAGGACGTCATCATTTCCCTTTTCGGCAACTCCGTCCACAACCAGCTCTGGGTCATGTTCATCGTAAACCTTGTATTTTTCATCGGCGGCTTCTTCCTTGAGGGCACGGCCATGCAAATCATGTTCATTCCCGTTCTGCTTCCCATCGTGCAGGCTGCCGGCATCAACGAGATCGCGTTTGGCGTTACTGTTATCTGCAACATTGCTATCGGCAACCTGACCCCGCCGGTCGGCGTGTGCCTCTACGTCGCGGCCAACTCCTCCCACGCCAAGGTCGAGGGCATCATCAAGAACATCGCGCCCTTCGTCCTCATGGCCATGGTCGATATCGGTATCCTGATGGTGTTCCCGCAGCTCATCACCCTGATCCCGGACATGATGCACTAAGCGAGGCGAGAAAATATGGCATTGAATCTTGTCGATCACATCACCCTCTGCGAGGTCGGCCCGCGGGACGGCCTGCAAAATGAGCGCCGCATCCTCACCGTGCAGGAAAAGCAGGAGCTGATCGAAGCCGCCGCGGACGCGGGCTTTCCCGTCATCGAGGTCGGCTCGTTCATGAGCCCGAAAGCCGTGCCGCAGATGGCGGACACGGACGAGGTCTTTACCACCCTGCTGCGCCGCGAGGGCGTGGAATACCGCGCGCTGATTGCAAACCTCAAGGGCGTGGAGCGCGCTGCGGCCTGCGGCTGCAAAAAGGTCAAGCTGAACGTTTCCGCGAGCAAGGCGCACAACCTTGCTAATCTCAACCGCACGCCCGCCGAATCCGTCGCCGGCTTCGGCGCCTGCGTGGACGCGGCCCGAAGCGCCGGCATTGAGATCTCCGGTTCGATCTCCATGGCGTTCGGTTCGCCGTGGGACCGTGAGATCCCGCTCTCCGACGTCAAGGAGATCGTGAACGCCTACCTTGCCGTCGGCATCCATGAGATCTCGCTCTCCGACGCCTCCGGTCAGGCCTACCCGACGCAGGTCTACTCGATCTGCACGGAGATGGCCAAGGCCTACCCACAGGTGACGTGGTGGCTTCACTTCCACAACACGCGCGGACTGGGCATCGCCAACATCCTCGCTGGCATGCAGGCCGGCTTCACGCGCTATGACAGTGCGGTCGCCGGTGTGGGCGGCTGCCCGTTCGTCCCCGGCGCGGCCGGAAACGTGGCGACCGAGGACGTGCTGCACATGTGCGACGAAATGGGCGTCAAGACCGGGATCGATCTCGATCAGGCGATGGCGATCAGCCGCCGCGTCGTGCAGATCATCGACCACCCGACGGACAGCTATCTGCTGCGCGCCGGAAAGTCCAAGGATCTCATCCGCGACCTGCCCACCGGACAAATCGCCAACCAGACGATGAAAAAATAATGTATTTTCTTTTTCCGGATTTCCTGTTATACTGACAAAAACACCGAGGAGGAAAGGCCATGCGAAGCGATTGGGGAAAAAGCGGCACAGACAGCGCACAGCGGAAGATCCTGACCGGCTGCGTCGCCAGTGTGTGCGGAATATGGGCTTCACTCTATTACGTCTTTCCGCTTCATAAGGGTGCCGGCACAGCGCTTGCCATGCTGTGCTCGGTCCTCGCCGGCATCTTTCTGACACGCTGGCAGCGACGGAAAAAGAAAAACGATCCGCGTGCCTGAGGAAGCCCCCTCCGGCAGCGCAAACAACACAGCCGTCAGCGAAACAGTGAAAATCTGCTGTTGCTGGCGGCTGTGTCCATTGAATCAGAGGAGCAAGCCTATGAACGTATACGAAGAATACCAGAAAAAGCTCACGACGCCGCAGCAGGCCGTTCAATGCATCCAGAGCGGCGACTGGGTGGACTACGGCGTCTGCGCCGGGCATCCCGTCGCGCTCGACCGCGCGCTCGCACAGCGCGGCGCGGAGCTCCACGACGTCAAGATCCGCGGCATGAACGCGCTCTGGCTGCCGGAGATCGCCAAGATCCCGGACGCCGCGCAGCACTTCTGCTGGAACAGCTGGGCGATGATGGGCGACGAGCGCAAAATGCAGAAGCTCGGCATGTGCTACTACGCGCCGCTGCGCTACTCGGAGCTGCCGCGCTTCTACCGCGAAAACCTTGAACCGAACGCCGTGGCGATGTTCCGCGTCACGCCGATGGACGAGCACGGCAACTTTAACTTCGGCCCCAGCTGCAGCCACATGGCGGCCGTCGTTGAGAACAGCCGCCGCGTCATCGTCGAGGTCAACCCGAACCTCCCGCGCTGTCTGGGCGGACACGAGGAGTGCGTCAACATCCGCGACGTGGACTTCATCGTGGAGGATGACTCCCCCATGGTCGAGCTTCTGGCCAAGCCCTCCACCGCGGTCGATGAAGCCGTGGCCGCTCATGTGGTCTCGCACCTGCGCGGCGGCGAGTGTCTGCAGCTCGGCATCGGCGCTATGCCCAATGCCGTCGGCACGCTCATCGCCCAAAGCGACCTCAAGGACTTCGGCGTAAACAGCGAAATGTATGTGGACGCATTTGTGGACATGTCGCTTGCCGGCAAGATTACCGGAAAATATAAGAACATCGATAAGGGCCGTCAGGTCTACTCCTTTGCCGCGGGCTCGCAGCGGGTGTACGATTTCCTCAACGACAACCGCGAGTGCATGACCGCGCCCATCGACTACGTCAACGACATCCGCACGATCGCCGCGATCGACAACTTCGCCTCGATCTGCGGCGCCGTCGAGGTCGATCTGTACGGGCAGGTCAGCGCGGAGAGCAGCGGGTTCCGCCAGATCAGCGGCGCCGGCGGCCAGCAGGACTTCGTGCTCGGCGCCTACCTCTCCCGCGGCGGTAAGAGCTTCATCTGCTGCTCATCGACCTACGTCGACAAAAACGGTACGTCGCACAGCCGCATCGTCCCCTCGCTCGCGCAGGGAACGGCCGTGACCGAGGCGCGCCCCAACACCATGTATGTCGTGACGGAGTACGGTGCCGTCAACCTCAAAGGCATGACGACCTGGCAGAGAGCCGAAGCCCTCATCGGCATCGCCAATCCCATCTTCCGCGACAAGCTGATCGCGCAGGCGGAAAAGCAGGGCATTTGGCGCGCATTCTCCAAATACTGAGCCGTACGCACGGTTCATAAGCAGAAAATCTCTCCCGCGCACTGCCGCCATGGCAGTGCGCGGGAGAGATCGTTTTTTTACCGGAAGTTCTCCCTTGCGTATTTCATCAGTTTCTCGCGGAAATCCGGGTGCGCGATGGCGGCCATCGCCTCCGCGCGCTCGCGCAGGCTCTTGCCGGAGAGCACGGTGATGCCGCACTCCGTCGCGACGTGCTGGATCATCGTGCGCGGCGCGGAGACCGTGCTGCCGGAGGGGATCGCGGCGACGATGTTGCTCTTGCGCTCGCCGTCCTTGGTCACGCGGGAGGCGTTGATGCAGATGAAGCCCTTGCGGCCCCGCGAGCGGTAGGCCCCTTCGAGGAAGTCCATCTGCCCGCCGATGCCGGAGAGCTGGCGGGTGCCCGCGCCGTCCGGGATCTGCTCGACCACGAGCTTGGCGATGGCAACGTCCGTCTCACTCGGCGCACGGTAGGAGCGCATCGGCAGCAGCTCATGCACACCCTCGACCACATAGTCCGCCTCGGAGAGGTGGACACGGTGCGAACCGTCCACGCCCTGCAAGCGCGGGTAGTGCTCATTGATCTCGAAGATGACCGTGCGGGCACTCTCAAAAATCGTGCGCCAGGCGTAATTCGAAATGCCAAGGCCGCAGTAACCGTCCTCATCCGGCCGCGAGACGGGGACAAAGGCCACGCCGCAGCGGATGTGCTTATCGCGGTAGAGATACGGCAGCGAGCGCAGCATGACGGGCAGGAACTTCACCAGCCCGCGCGTTTGCAGCTTGCGCTCATAGTCGCCGATGTGCCAGCTATAGTAGGTAAAGCTCTCCTGCTCGGGGTCGCTCTCGACGATCTCGATGCGCGGGCGGATGACAAGCCCGCCGCGCACCTTGACGTCCCTGACCTCTCCCTTGCGCGCGGCGAGCGCGTGGTCGAGCAGCTCGGGAAAGCCCACGCCGAAGCCGTAGTCCACCCAGTCGCCGCTCCGCACCGCCTGCACGGCGGTCTCCGGCGTGACGAACTTCGGCAGGTGATCCTTTCTCTTTGTATCCATTTCCTGCATGCGGACGTTTACGCCTTTTTGCAGGCCGCGATCACTTCGATCTCCGCCTTGGCGCCCTTGGGCAGCTCCTTGACGGCGATGCAGGTGCGTGCCGGAAACGGCTCGGAGATGAACTCCTTGTACACGGCGTTGACCGACTCGAAGTCCGCCATGTCGGTCAGAAAGACCGTCGTTTTGAGGATGTGCGCCGCGTCGCTCCCGCCCGCGTGCAGGATCTCCATCACGTTATTTAATGCGACGCGCATCTGCTCCGCCGCGCTCTCCGGGCGCGTCGCCGTGACGCCGGCGGGATAGCGGGCCGTCTGTCCGCTGACGAAGAGCAGGTCGCCGTAGGCGATCGCCTGATTGTAAGGGCCGAGCGCGGCCGGCGCCGCAGCCGTGGCAATGACTTTTTTCATCTTCAATCCTCCAAATTCCACATGGTTTCCTTTGTTTTGACCGCCGTACCGGAGATCTGCACCGCGATGATCTCCCCCTCGCGCGCCGCGTGCACGCCGACGATCCCGTCCTTTCCGATCTCCTGCCCCTGCTCGACAACAAGATCGACCGCCGCCGCGTCGGGCTGGAGATACCGGAGCGCGTAAGCGCCCATCACGCCGCTGGCCGTGCCGGTGACGGGGTCCTCCGCCGTCCCGGCAAACGCGGATGAAAAGTGCCGCCCGTGCATCTGCGCCTCGCTGTGGCGCGTCTCCCGCGTGATCGGATGGACCGAAGCGCACGGGTTCTCGGTCAGCACCGCGGGAAAGCGCTGGTTGTCCGGCTGCATCCGCTCGAACGCCGCGAGGTCCCGCACGAGCACGATCAGCGTCCACACGCCGGTGCTGCCGTAGACAAGCGGCAGACTCTCGTCCAGATCCTCCGCATGCAGGCCGATCGACGCCATGAGCGCCTCGCGGTCGCCGCCGAACGGCGCGAACTGCGCCGGGGCCTGCGTCATCATGACCTCATTCGTCTCCGCGCGGTACCGGATGGGGAGCACACCGGACGCCGTTTCCACCAGCAGTTCACTCTTCCCTCTCCAGCGCGCATCCTGCTCCATCAGCGCGCAGATCGAGGCGACCGTCGCGTGACCGCACAGTCCCGTCTCCTGCAGCGGCATGAAAAAGCGCAGCCGCAGATCGGCCTTATCCGAACGGCAGACGAACGCGCATTCCGAAAAACCGGCCTGCTTTGCGATCGCCTGCATCTGCGCTTCGCTCAGCGCGTCGCCGTCGAGCACGATGCCCGTCGGGTTGCCCTTAATAGAGAAAGTAACGCTCCCAAGATCAAGATGATCTCGGGAGCGTTTTTTCGTTCAGATGACGGCGGTATATGGCCATAAGACAGGTTCAGTAGAATGCTTCTCTTTCTACTCATCCTACGTTGTGGGACATTTAATGGGAAGTGCCTGCCTACTTGGTCAGAATATTCGGCAGCTGCGCGCGCAGGGCGGCCACGCCCTCGGCGGAGCCGAGGTCATAGCGCTCCACCATGCTCAAAACCGCCTGCAACGAGGTCTTCGGATCGCACCAGAGGTCCGGCTCATAGCCTTTGCCGTCTACATTCTCCATATTGTAGATGAAGTGGAACGACTGACCGAACTGGAAGCCGATGCCGGAGTTTGGAAGCGTCCAGCCTCGCACATTTCCGACCAGCTGCGCGCCTCTCGTCGGGCCGCCGATCACAAGGCAGTTGTCAAGTGTCCTGCAATAGGTCACGATGCTCTCGCCGGCGGAGCCGGACATGCTGTCTGTCAGAAGAAGAATCGGAGTGCTGTTTTCCAGCAGCTTTCCCTGAAACAGCTCATAGTCCTTATCGCCTGTCCGGAAGGCGGCAAATTCTTCACCCAGGTCCGCGTAGGCTTGGGTCCTATCGAACATAGCAGTGCCCCAGTTGGAGATAATCGTTTTCTGTTCGGGTTCTTCTCCCGTGTAGCTTTTCAGCCAGTTTTTGATAAAGTCTTCATCGCCGCCGCTGTTGGAGCGGGCATCAATGATGATGAGCTTCGCGTTTTTAAGGTCAGAACCGGTGCGGACGAACTCGTCCATTGTCTCCTCATAATTCCAGTCAAACCTGCGAATCGTTATCAAGGCAATACCGTTTGATTTCAGATAATGATAATCCGGGACCTGCGAACCGTCTTCCAGATAGGACTGGCTCAGCGACCATGTGACCGAAACCGTTTTGGCCTCAGCACCCTTGGTCAGGGTGATACTGTCTGCCGTATGCGCTGCCGTCACGGGACAGAACTGACGCAGGGAATAGCACACTCGGCCGCTGCCGTTAAGATACGGCTTCATTTCGACATTCGCGTTGCCGCAGGAGGTATAGTACCACTTCTCGTTTTCCCCCAGCAGATAGTACCCGCTTTCATCCTTGCCAAAGCTTTGACCGCTGTAATAGTAAAGATACTGAATGCTTTTTTCAAAGGCCGGTTCATACCGCCCGGCGATCGAGAAATGTCCGTCCCGAACGAAAAGCAGGTGCGAGTAAATGAGCGAGACGAGCTGGTCCCACTTGATCGTCTGATAGGATGCAAGTTCTGCACGGATGGCATCTTCCGCCTTTTGGAACGTCTCCTCACCGAAATAGTAGTAAGCGCCGTAGGAGTAATGCAGCGCGCGGAAGAACAGGTCCACATCCTCAAGCGCTTCCGCGCGCGTAAGAACTGCCTTGCCGGGATTGTTCAGATTTTTCAGGCTGTCGATCTCTGCCTGCGTGATCTCGACCTCGCCGCGGTGATGCTGTAAATATGCTTCAAAGCCGTCGAACGACTCTTCCCTTGCCATATCGGCGCGGCGCTTCTCGTTCACGTCCTTAAGCAGTTTTTCAAATGCGTTTTGGTAGACCGCTGTGGAACCCTTGCTCAAAACGATGGCAGTATTGCTGTCGGCGTCATAATCGACGGTAAAGCCGAGCGCATCGCCGAGGTCGCGCAGCTTAAAATAGTTGTTTCCCCCGATGTTGTAGACGGAAAGACCGTCCGCAGCCTTTCCGTCGATCAAAACGGACTGCTTGCTGACAACGGCTGTTTTGGACTGATCCCGCCCGCGCGCAAGCTCGCCGCCGACAGGGGTATATTCCTTCCCGGAAACGACCGTGACCGCATTGCTTTGCTCATCGAACGAAACGGAAAAGCGGCTGTCCGTCTTGCTCAGAAGCTGCGCAAGATCGCGCAGCTTGAAATAGTTGCTGCCGTCGATGTTGTATTTGTCACAGTCTGCATCGACGCCGTCGACTGACAGATTTTGCGGCGAAGCCACCACATTCGCGGCGGAGACATAAGACACGGCAATGCAAACCAGGAGCAGCGTCAAAATGATGGGCAATCGCTTTTTCATGGATGATTCTCATCTCCCTTAGCACGCTTTCGGTGCGCCGCTTTCAAAGAAGCGTTCCCCGTCAGAGCAATTTTTCACTTTAAGGGTAGCATACTCCATCGTATGCTGCAACGCAAATTTTGCATAAAAGCGGTATCGCCCGTCTAAAGGCGACCGATAGCTTCATCCGCGGCCTTTCAGCCGAGCTTCTGCGCAAGGTCCTCGAGCGCGGCGGTCATCGCCTCTTCAAACGAGGGGTGCGGACGTATGGCCAGCAGGAATTGATCGGCCGTCATGTGGTTGGCGAGCGCCTGCGAGACGCCGCCGATCATGTCGCTCGCATGCTCGCACATGAGCTGCGCGCCGAGAAGCTCGCGTGTTTCGGCGTGGGCGACGAACTTCATAAAGCAGCGGCCCGGGTCGGCGATGAGCGTCTTGGCGTTGTCGAACATGACGTGTTTGCCGACCTTGACGGGGATGCCCGCCTCCTTGGCCTCGGCCTCGGTGAGGCCGACGACCGCGATCTCCGGACGGCAGTAGATGCAGCTCGGCACGACGGACATGGATGTGTGATTTTCCCTTCCGTAGAGCAGATCGACGCAGGCGATGCCCTGCGCGGTCGCCACATGGGCGAGCTGAATTTTGGCCGAGACGTCGCCGATGGCGTAGATGTGGGGGATGCTCATCTCGTAGCGCTCGTTCACGGCGATGCTGCGGCGGTTCATCTCGACAGAAATGCCATCCGCGAACAGGCCGTCGCAGTACGGGCGGCGGCCGATGGCGCAGAGCACGGCCTCGCCGGAGACGGTCTCGCTCTTTTCCTTGCAGGTGAAGTTGACGGCGATATCCTCACCCGTCTTCTCGACGCTCTGGACCATCGCGTTCGTGAAGACCTTCACGCCCTGCTTTTTGAGGATGAGCGCGAGGCTCTGGCCGAGCTCCTTGTCCATGTTGGGCAGCAGGCGGTCCATGCCTTCGATGACGGTCACTTCACAGCCGAGGTCTGCGTAAAACGTCGCAAACTCGATGCCGATGACGCCGCCGCCGATGATGACGATGGAGCGGTACAGGTGGTCGCACCCCTCAAGCAGCTCGTCGGAGGTCATCGCGAACTCAAGTCCGGGAATCGGCGGGCGGGACGGGACGGAGCCGGTGGCGATGAGAATATCGTCGCAGGTGTAGTCGTTGGCACCGCCCTCGGCATCCGTCACGCGGACAGCACCGGGTGCGGTGATGAGCGCCGTGCCGCGCAGAAAGTCGATCTTTGCGGTCTTGAAAAGCGATTCAATGCCGGAGGACAGCTTTTGCGAAATTTCGCGCTTGTAGGCAAAAATCTCCGTCATGTCGGCGCGGATATCGTCGGTGTGGATGCCGGCGTGTGCGCCGTGCTTGGCGTCGTGGAAGATCTGAGAAGAGTGCAGCAGCGTTTTCGTCGGGATGCAGCCGCGGTTTAAGCAGGTGCCGCCCGCTTCGCGCTTCTCGACGACGGCGACCTTCTTGCCGAGCTTGGCCGCATGGAGCGCGGCTTCGTAGCCGCCGGGGCCCGCGCCGATGACGATGAGTTCATAATGAGCCATAATAGTTCGTTCCTTTTTGAGAGCAATGCCGCCGACTTTTCGGCGGCATTGCGTGATGTTGAGATATGCGCTGCCTTCGTCAGGCAAACTGATAACGTAAAACCATGTTGCGCGCCGCGCCGACCTCGTCGAGACGGCGGACGGGCGTGGAGTGGGGAGCGGTGTGGAGCATCTCGGGATCGGAGTGCGCGAGTTCAAAGAGCTTGCAGTAGATGCCGCAGACCTCGTCCATGGTCTCCTTGCTCTCAGTCTCGCAGGGCTCGATCATGAGCGCCTCATGGACGATGAGCGGGAAGTACATCGTGGGCGGGTGCAGGCCAAAGTCGAGCATGCCCTTGGCAAGGTCGAGCGCGGAGACACCCGTCTCCTTGTGGAGATCGACGAGCGACATGACGAACTCGTGCATGCAGATCTCGTCATAGGCCATGGTGAAGGTATCCTTGAGCTTGACGCGCATGTAGTTCGCGTTCAGCACGGCGTTCATCGCCGCCTCGCGGATGCCGGACTTGCCGAGCGTGAGCACGTAGGTCAGCGCGCGCACGACGACGTCGAAGTTGCCGTAGAACATCTTCACGCGGCCGATGGACTTTTCGGGGGATGCAAAGCCGTACTTGCCGTCCTTTTTGACGACCAGCGGGCCGGGCATGTACTTTTTGAGAAATTCCTTGCAGCCGACCGCGCCTGCGCCGGGGCCGCCGCCGCCGTGCGGTGTGGCGAACGTCTTATGCAGGTTACTGTGGATGCAGTCAAAGCCCATGTCACCGGGACGGACGACGCCCATGACGGCGTTGAGGTTCGCGCCGTCGTAATAGCACAGGCCGCCCGCATCGTGAATGATCTTCGTGATCTCGAGGATGTTCTTGTCGAAAATACCGACGGTGTTCGGGTTCGTCAGCATCAATCCCGCGGTGTCGGGGCCGACGGCGGCGCGCAGCGCGTCGAGGTCGACGCAGCCGTCCACGCCGGACGGGATGTTGATGACCTGGAAGCCGCACATCGTGGCGGTTGCGGGATTTGTGCCGTGGGCGGAGTCGGGCACGATGATCTTCGTGCGCGCGGTATCGCCACGGTCTGCGTGATAGGCCTTGATGAGCAGAACGCCCGTGAACTCACCGTGCGCGCCCGCCGCGGGCTGGAACGTGACAGCGTCCATGCCGAAGACCTCGCCAAGCTCAGAGCCTAACGTGTGCAGCGCCTCGAGCGCGCCCTGCGCGGTCTCGATGGGCTGGAGCGGGTGGAGCTGGGTGAAGCCCGGCAGCGCCGCCATGTCCTCGTCGATCTTGGGGTTGTACTTCATCGTGCACGAGCCGAGGGGATAGAAGCCGTCGTTCACACCGTGGATGCGCTTGCAGAGGGCGGTGTAGTGGCGGGTGAGCTCGTTTTCACTCACGTGGGGCAGGTGCAGCGCCTCGCTGCGCTCTTCGGGGAGCTGATATTCGGGAACGTCACACTCCGGCATGAGGGTCATGCCGCGGCCTTCGACGCCAAGTTCAAAAATGAGCTTCATTTACAGCACCTCCTTCACGATGGCGACAGCTTTGTCGAGCTGCGACTTGGAGACGAGCTCGGTCACGCACCAGAGGATGCCGCCCTCGACCTCCGCGCCGCCGAGGACGCCCTCTGCTTCGAGCGCGTCGAGGATCTTCCTGCGGCAGTTGGGGCATTCGACCTCGGTGACGAACTCGTGGAAGAATTCACCCTTGTACTTCAAGGTGCAGCCGATCTTTTGGAGCTCAGAAGCGAAATAGTGCGCCTTCGAGGTGCAGAGCCGCGCGCACTGCTTCATGCCCTTTTCGCCCATCGCGGCCATGTAGACGCCGGCGGCGAAGGCGCATAGCGCCTGGTTGGAGCAGATGTTGGAGCTGGCCTTTTCGCGGCGGATGTGCTGCTCGCGCGCGGACAGCGTCAGCACGTAGCCAACCTCGCCGTCCACATCCTTCGTCTGGCCGACGATGCGGCCGGGGAGCTTTCTCGTCATGGCGGACGTCGTGGCCATAAAGCCGAGGAACGGGCCGCCGAACGCCGTGTCGAGGCCGAGGGGCTGACCGTCGCCGACGGCGACATCCGCGCCCATCGCGCGCGGCGTGGGCAGGATGGCGCAGGCGATGGGGTTCACGCCCATGACGAACTTGGCGCCCGCGGCGTGGACGATCTCACCGGCCGCCTTCGCGTCTTCGATCTGGCCGAAGTAGTTCGGCTGCTGGAGGTAGAAGCACGCGGCGTCATCGCCGAGCGCTTCCTTGAGCGCGTCGAGATCGGTCTTGCCGTCCTTTGCGGAGACGACAAAAAGCTCGGTATTCGAGGCAAAGCAGTAGGTCTTCATGACCTCGATGACCTGCGGATGGGCGCAGGCGGAGACATAGGCCTTCGTGCGCTTGCGGTCCTTGCACATGGGGATCGTCTCGGCTGCGGCAGTCGCGCCGTCGTAGTGCGAGGCGTTGGAGACGTCCATGCCGGTCAGCTCGCAGATCATGGTCTGGAATTCGAAAGTGCCCTGCAAAACGCCCTGGCTGATCTCCGCCTGATAGGGGGTGTAGCAGGTGACAAGCTCTTCGCGGGAGGTGACGGATCTGACGACCGACGGGATGAAGTGGCGGTAGGCGCCTGCGCCGCGAAGAACGGTCTTGAAGACCTTGTTCTTTTCGGCCATGGCGGTGACGGCCTCGCGCACCTCAAGCTCGCTCAGGCCCTCGGGGATGTTCAGCCCGCCGCTCCGCAGGAGCATTTCCTGCGGGACGGCCTTGTACAGCCCTTCCAGACTGTCGACCCCGATGGCGGCGAGCATTTCTTCCCGTTCCGCAGCCGTGGTGGGAACGTAAGAGCCCATGTTAGCCCTCCTGCGCGCAATGCGCTTCGTAAGCGGCGGCGTCAAGCAGCGCCTCAGTGTCGGTCACGGGGGAGACCTTGATGATCCATGCGCCGTAGGGGTCGGAATTCAGCGTCTCGGGTGCGTCGGCGAGCGCTTCGTTGACCTCGCAGATCGTGCCGCTGACGGGACAGATCACGTCGGAGACCGCCTTGACGGACTCGACATCGCCGAAGCTCTCACCGGCGGTGACGCTGTCGCCCTCGGCGGGCAGGTTGATAAAGACCACATCGCCCAACGCGTCCTGGGCAAAATCAGAAATGCCGATCACGGCGACATCGCCGTCCATCTTGACCCACTCGTGGGACTTGGAATACTTCAGCTCAGCAGGGATGTTCATGGTAATTTCCTCCTCAAAATCGTTCTCAATGAATGTTGGTTGTTATTTACGGTCAAATGGTTTCCGAATATTCGGTCAAAAATCTCTATTTCAGCGTTCGAGCTTGTAGAACGGCATTGGCACGATCTCAAGCTCGACCATGCGGCCGCGCACGTCGGCGTTCAGATGCTTGCCGATCTCGATATCTTGGGCGGGGATGTAGCCCATCGCGACGCCGCAGCCGATATAGGGTGCGAACGTGCCGGAGGACGCCCAGCCGATCTTTTCTCCGTCCGTCGTGTAGAGGTCGCAGTGCTCGCGCACGATGCCGCGGCCGACGACCTTCATGCCGATGCGCTTCCGCTCCTCCCGGGCGATATCGCCCAGGGCCAGGCGCACATCCTCCACGATAATGGC
>ENA-OUQI01000262-OUQI01000262.1-human-gut-metagenome-genome-assembly--contig:-NODE-262-length-45567-cov-5.948387_pt1 | contig 45567 bp, 45 predicted proteins | sample MGYA00237953_ERZ548840 | MGnify/ENA primary metagenome ERZ548840 (study PRJEB26490, sample SAMN05194690) | human gut metagenome | biome: terrestrial biome; feature: human-associated habitat; material... | reverse complement strand
GGTAAGCCCTTTAGTTTTGCGAGTGGGGGGTGCGGACAAAAATCTGGACTCCCAAAGGGCTCTCGAAAGGAGCCCTTTTGTGTATTCATATGAGAAAAAATCTATTGCATTAAAAGTATTTCAGCAAACTAATTCTGAATCGTTTATCAGACAATGCGTGGCGTATCAGCTTGACCTCTTTCGGGTCAAGTCCTACTTTCTTCAGCACATCGGAAAAGTTCAAAATCGCCATGACAGCCCCTCCTTTTTCTCTTTTCATCTACAGTTTATCATGTTTTTTACCGCTGTAAAATCATATTTTCACACGCTTGCAGTATCTCTTCCAGATCCGGTGTCAGCCGTTTGCGGCACTCCTGTTTCAGATTTTCCGGTACACCATAGAATGCTTCGGCGATGCTGCCGGTGATGGCGGCCAGCGTATCGCTGTCACCGCCGAGGGACACCGCCGTGCGGAGAGCATCCTCAAAATCCGTGCTTTCCAAAAATGCAGCAATGGCCCGCGGCACCGTCTCCTGGCAACTCTCCACATGATGATAGGTTGGGCGGATTTCGTCGCAGGTACGGCTGAGATCATAACCAAACTTGCATTCTACATACGCTTTGATTTCCACCTTGCTGTGGCCGGTGCGGGCGAGGAAAATCGCCGCAGCGACAGCTTGTGCGCCCTTGATTCCCTCCGGATGATCATGTGTTACCTCGGCGGTGAGCTGCGCCAGATGCAGCGCCTCTTGTATACTCTCTGCTAGCCACGCCGCGGGAGAAACCCGCATGGCACTGCCGTTGCCATAGCTGCGGTACGGCTGCGGATCATCCTCATACAGCCACTGATTGAACCGCGCACCGTAGCCCTTGTCGGGATAAGCACGTCCCAGCCGCTGCATCTCCCGCACCAGCGCCGCTTTGATGGTGATATCATCCTGTCCGCGAGTATCCAGCAGGGCCCGTGCCACGGCCAGCGTCATTACCGTATCGTCGGTAAATTCGGATCGCTGGCTGAATAACGGAAAGTCCTTGCCTTTGTAGTTGTTGCAGTCAAACTCGTAGGGGCTGCCCACAATGTCGCCCAAAATCGCACCGTACATATTCATTATCTCCCACGTTTCTGCACATCCTCGTCGATGCGGCGCTTCCAGTCGGCGCCGAGAGGTCTTGCGGCGCGAACGCTGCAAACCGCTTCGCTGATGACCTCGTAGTTCAGGGCTGTACCGGCCTCGTCGCACTTGTAGTTTACTGCACGGTCAGCACTGATGCCAAAGCGTGCCGCTTCCTTCGCTGCGTCGATATTGGCACCCAGAAAGAGAAACTCCCAGCCGTACTTCTCCTTCTGCCGCTGAATCATGCGCCGCACCGTCTCATAGTCATAACGGCGGCTGGCATTTTCGTAACCATCGGTGGTGATAATGAACATCGTCTTTTCCGGTACATCTTCGCGGCGGGCGTACTTGTGGATGTTGCCGATGTGGTGGATGGCTCCGCCCACGGCATCCAGCAGCGCCGTGCAGCCGAGGGTGAAATACTCCTTCTCGGTCATGGGCGGCACATCCTCCAGCGGCAGGCGGTCGTGGATGACCACGCTCTCGTTGTCAAAGAGTACGGTGGAGACCAGCGCCTCGCCCGCTTCCTTTTTCTGCTTGGCGATCATGGAGTTGAATCCACCGATCGTGTCTGTCTCCAGCCCCGACATGGAGCCGCTGCGGTCCAGGATAAAAACCAATTCTGTTGTATGCTTCATAAAAAAACCTCCTGTGATTTGTTATCTCTATGATAGCAAATCACAGGAGAGCAGTGGTCGCTTTTCAAGCGACATTTTTATGCGCCGAGCAAGCTCTGATCAAAGGCGAACAGAGCCTCGTTGATTTCAAAGACGTTGTAGTTCCCATGCTCCACGAAATACTCCACGATAATGTCAAACTTGTTGGAATGGGAGAGCGCGAACCCCGCCTTCATGAGCATATCCTTCATTTCCGCAAGCGGCAGCTCAAGGGCAATGGCAAATGCAATGACTGTGGGCTTGGAAGGTTTGTAGGACTTGGCCGAACGGATCTTCGAGAAGAGCTTCCGATCAATATTTGCCTTCTTATAGCACTGTGCGTCCGTCATGCCGCGCTCATCAATCTTCCGCAGAAGCATCTCTGAAAAGCTCTCGTCGATCTGTCCCAGTGCATCATCAAGGGTTGCCGCCTTTTTAGGGGCAACTACCGCAGAGAAGGGAGGTGTGAGCTGTTCGATCGCAATTTCACGAACGGATGCCTCGCAAGGCATCGGCTCTTCCATCCGGAAGGTGTTCATTCTGCGCAGACGCTCGGAACGACTATCGGTATGTTCGTCCACATAGCGGTCATCTATGTACGCTGCAATATCAGCAAACAACTTGCCGCTGATCTGATAGGCTTTACGGTCAAAAATGACAATGTATACTGTCATTTCGTTTTCAAGAAGGAAACTGCTGATGGTGTCAATTGCAACCTTGAGAGCCTGATCCTTCGGATAGCCGAAAATGCCGGAGGAGATCAAGGGGAATGCAACCGATTCGCAGCCGTATTCCTTCGCCAGCATGAGCGAAGTCTGATAGCAGGAGATCAACAGTTCACGTTCACCATGCTGTCCATCGTACCAGCGCGGACCGACAGCGTGGATAATATATTTGCAGGGCAGCTTGTAGCCCTTTGTGATTTTTGCGTCCCCGGCTTCGCAGCCGTGGAGCGTTTCACATTCTGCCAGCAGCTCCGGTCCTGCAGCACGATGAATGCAGCCGTCCACACCGCCGCCACCCAGCAGCGACTCGTTGGCAGCGTTGACGATGGCGTCAACCTTCATTTTCGTAATGTCGTTTCTCACAACTTGGAGCGGCATAATTTTCACATCCTCTTGATTTCCGTTTGAATCTATTGCAGTAGAACCGGTTTTACTACAGGCACAATAACCATTGCTTTCATGGTACAAAATCATTGCGGGTGTCCTACTGATTTAAGCATAGTTCTTCTGTTTATTATCAGTTTACGCTAAAAGATAAATAAAATCAAACATTTGAACTGCACCCCATCTGTTAGATAGTATATCATACTGCCTAACAAATAGGGCGCAGTTCATTTTGCTAGACTTTCTCGACAGGCTGAAAGGAGAAACTGCGATTGCAGTTTCTCCTTTTTATGTCGGCGGCAGGGAAAATGATAACTTTTACAATATACTTGCACATGCTCACCCGGACAGTTCCCGAATCTCCTCCTGAATGAGTTTTCCGGCAGCGGTGGCAAGCTGGTCCATCCGTTGGATACGGACCAGATCCTGCCCATAGATCGTCCGTGCATCGGGGGCGCTGGCGTTCTCGCCCATAAAGACGGCAGCGACCCGGACGCCCTGCTGCCGCAAAGCACGAACCTCCTCGGCGGTGTCCTGCACGCCTGCCTCGCCATCGTAGCTGCGGCTGAGCGGTACCTTGCCGGTGGGGAGAATTTTGCGGCTGTCATCCGGGCTGGCATCGGTCAGCAGGATCAGCAGATGCCGATCCGCCGGAGCGGTATCCAGTAGCTTTCCTGCCATGCGCAGCGCCAGTCCGTCCCGATTCCAGCCGGCAGCAAAGTAATTGAAAATTTTTCTTTCCGCGTTTTTCTCGCTGAAATCCTTGAGAATCCGCACGACCGTATAACCGCGCAGACTGCAGAAGCTGCTGACACGGACAGGAATCCCGCAGGCGGCTAGACTGCGGGTCAGAATGTAGTCTTGCGCTGCGATAGTCTCCTGACAGTGCAGGCGTGAGGCTGAACCGTCCAGCAGTAAATCCACCGTAAAGCCGGGATTGTTTTCCTCCTCGCTGCGGAGAAATACCTTTCCGTCCTTCAGTACCGGAAGCCGCCAGATGCGCTGACTATCGACATGTCCCTGTCGGGCGGAAACGGCATCCGGCTGCTGCTGCACCTGCATGCAGTTGCGGATGTGCTCGGTCAGCCGCAGGATGGAGCTTTGATACAGGTCATTGTTTTTGAGAAAATCTGCACGGTTCCGTTCGGCCTGTTCGGCCGCCTGATCGAAAAGGTGCTGCACATCGGCACGCATGGTTTTGCCTTGCGCCGTCTCAACGCGGGTAAACCAGAGGTGACAGCCGAGATGGTTTCCGGTGCAGAGCCGCTGTTCGATCAGCGCCAGCTCCCGCGGGGGATACAGACTGCGGCCGAAACAGCCTTCCACGTAATCCCGATCCTCATTTTCGCGGTCGCCGGATTCCAACTGCGCGCGCAGCGCATTGGACGCCCGCACCATTCCGTTTTCGCCGGCCGCCGCAGAGCGGTCAATGGCCAGATCGTCGGTGCGGACCATTTCGGTCGTGAACAGCTTGGTCAGCAGCGGTACCCATCGCTCCCCGAAATGGAGGGTGAACGGCTTTTTTGCATGGGCAGTGCCGTCAAAGCGCAGATATTTCCGGAAGGCTGTCCGTACTGCCACTGTCAGTTCCTCACCGCTCAGCGCATGGTCACTGCCCGATCGTCTGCGGTTTTCGTATTATCGGTGGTATCTGCTCAATCCCAAGCTGCTGATCTGCTTTTTCCCGTTCGCGGGACAGGAATCGGCGCATCACAAGATGATTATTGATATGCTGGTGCCGTGCGCGCGGCGCGGCATGGCGGTCTGGATCATCTCCTCCGGCATTGACGCCATCTGCGAAAAAACCGATAACGAAGAGTTTCTGCGCCGTCTGCGCTACATCAAGGAATGATGTGTGCAGGCGGCGTTTTTCTTATCCAATCTGCACGACAGCCGACCTCCGACTTTGTGGGAATTCCATATTGTGACAATCTGCGGAAACCGATATAATAGAACTGTAAAAGCATAGGAAACAAAGCGGCATTCGATCAGCGTCAATACTCCTCCGGATGCCGCTTTCCGCAACAGTCGGAAAGGAGGGACTGTTATGACCGAACTGATGCTGAAGCTTGCCGCGTTCCTTGCGATGGTGATTGACCATGCGGCGGCGTGCCGTCTGGACAGGGTGTTTTTTCCGGCGTTTAGCAAGGTGTATATGATTTCCAGAGCAATCGGACGCATGGCGTTTCCGATTTATACCTTCTGTCTGGTCGAAGGATTCCGCCACAGCCATGATCTCCGCCGATACGGCGGGCGTCTGCTGCTGCTCGGGGTCATCTCGCAGCTTCCGTATGCGTTTACGCTCAACCGCTGGTATCTCGAGCCCGCGTTCGGAGAGGTATTTCCCGCCGATCCGAGTCGGGCGTTCCGAAACTTAAATATTCTGTTTACGCTGTTTATCGGGCTGGTTCTGCTGGTTTTCTTCCATAAAAAGCCGCTGGCGCGGGTGATTCAGTCCAAAGGGTTTGCGGTGTTCCTGCTCGCCTGCGGCGGCTTCGCGGTCTATACGGCGGAGCCGGAGTTTGACTCGCGTTTCCGCCGGCTGTGCACCGTGCTGCTCCTTGCCTCGGCAATCGCGGTCGCGCTGCTGCACGTTTGGCGAAAGCGCCTTGCCCTGCGGGATTGGCTCGCGCGGTTTGCGGTGCTCGTGTTTGCTGTGCTGCTGTTTGAGCGGTATCCGCTTGCGCATCTCCGGTGCAACATCGACTACGGTGTATGGGGAATTTTGCTGATTTTGTGCCTGTCGTATGCCGAGAGCCGATGGAGCCGCGCGCTTGTTGTTTTACTCTGGGGTGCGCTGTTTTATTCCTCGCTCGGTATGCCGGATTGGGGTTCGATCCGCGGCACGGCGGCGGCAGCGCTCCTTCTGCTGCTGTACAACGGCGAGCGCAGCCGGAAACCGCACCCGAAGCTGAACAAAGCCTTTTATGCGGCGTATCCGCTGCACCTCGTGGTGATCTGGGCGATGGTGATTGCAGCGAAAGGTCCGCTGACGCAGCTCAAGCTGTTGAAGTATTATTTGTAAATCGCAAAAAACAGACCGACAGAGTGAATGTCGGTCTGTTTTTTGCAGGCTTTAAGCAGAAATTTTGTATTCTGATTTTGGCTTCGGTTCCTTGCGCGAGTTCCGTCCGCGCCTTATCAGTATGCAAAATTTATTCGCAAATCGCTCTTGTTCAATTATACGGTATTGCCTTTACAATTTACCTTTTCTACATACGCCGGAAACCCGGCTGCAGCCTAATGCGCAACCGGGTTTCCGGATAAACTGTTCATGATTCTTCGTTTCTTGCGGATTCAATATCCTGCAGAAGCTGTTTCTGCGTATCATCGAACAGCAGGCGCTTGTTATGCGCGAAATACGCATCGCACCCGAAGTTCTGGATAAACCACGAGGTAAACCAGTTCGCGGTCAGCTCGGTAGCGAACAGCACCAACTCCTGCGAGTCCGGAATGGCGGCATCGAGGAAGGCAAATGCGTTGGCCAGTTCGGTGTCGGTCTTGTCTGCGGCGGCCGCGCGTGCGTTCACATCGGCGGAGAAAAGCGCCTTCAGACGGTCAAACTGCTGCTCCTCGGGTACTTTTTCGAGTGTGAGCGCCTGCCGGTAGGCATCCAGACGCTCCACCTCACGGGAGGCGACATAGAGCGCGTCCTTGTCGGACGAGCCGCCGTTTCGCTTGTCTGCAAGCGCGGCACGTTTTTCATCCAGCAGGGAAGCGATGGCTTTTTCGCCTTCGCGGATGGCGAGCAGGTCGGCGTGAAGCGCATCGGTCAGTGCATCCAGACGGTACGCGTCACGGGCACCGTCCGCCAGCCGGCTCAGCAGCAGACCGAGTACGCCCAGCTTTTCGTCAAACGGCGCGTCCCGCAGTTCGGAAGCGCGAACCGGCTCCCAGGTGCCGGAAAGCAGCTCATCCACGCGGTAAACCTGCTTGTATTTGTTATAAAGCTGCAGATAATTCGCAAAATCGCTTGCCACCTGCGGCAGCTGCAGATACTGCTCCACAACCTGACGATCAACCGGAATACCCAGCGACTCGTACACCTGCATCAGCTCGGACAAATCCTCCCAGCCGCGCGCAGTGACGAACTGCAAGCCATCGGCGGTGGCCTCCACGCGGTAGAAATGCTCGCGCCGGATCTCGAGATAGGACAGAATCGCGCCGTGGATGCCGCGTCGGTACGCATACTCCTTCCACACGCCGAAATCCTCTTCGATGTCGATTTTTTTGACGCGATCGAGTGTTACCACGTCAAATTCCCGCACGGATTTATTGTATTCCGGCGGATTTCCGGCCGCTACGACCACCCATCCTGCAGGCAGCTGCTGGTTGCCGAAGGTCTTGCACTGCAGAAACTGCAGCATCATCGGTGTGAGTGTCTCGGAAATGCAGTTAATCTCATCGAGGAACAGAATGCCCTCTTTGACGCCCGTGCGTTCCATTTCGCGGTACACCGAAGCGATAATCTCGCTCATTGTGTAGGCGGTGATGGTGCGTTCCTCGCCGCCGAGCATCACCTTGTCGATGAACGGCAGACCGAGCGCGGACTGGCGCGTGTGGTGCGTCAGCGTGTAGGAGACAAGGCCGACGCCGGTCTCCTCGGCAATCTGCTGCATAATCTGCGTTTTGCCGATGCCCGGAGGTCCCATCAGCAGGATTGGCCGCTGCCGAATCGGCGGAATGCGATACGCGCCGAATTCATCGGTCGTGAGATACGCCTTGAGCGCGTTTTTGATTTCGTTTTTTGCTCTCTTTATGTTCATGATAGTTCCTCGAATCACTCAAATTGATCCAGAAAATTATGTTTACCGTTCGCATCGCGCCAGCCGAGCAGCTTGGCGGTATCGACGTTCTTGACCGCGTTGAAGATATTCGCTTCGATCTGCGGGTTGTTTGCCGCGAGAGACGCGATCAGCTGCTTGATTTCCGCGCGTTTGGTGTCGCTTTCCAGCTTTTTTGCCGGACAGTCGCACGGCAGAAAGGTCAGACCGCAATATTCCGCCCAGTCAATGACACTCTGCTCGCGCGTGAAATACAGCGGACGGATCAGCTCCATGCCCTCGTAATTCTTGGCCTTGACGCGCGGCAGCATGGCCTGCACCTGACCGCCGTAGATCAGTCCCATCAGCACGGTGCCGATGGCATCATCGTAGTGATGACCAAGCGCGATTTTATTGCAGCCGCGCTTGCGTGCTTCGGTGTACAGATAGCCGCGCCGCATTTTTGCGCACAGAAAGCAGGGGTGCTCGGCAGAGTGTACCCCTGCCACGCGCAGTACGTCGGTGTCGAAAATTTCGAGCGGGATGTCCAGTCGTTTTGCGTTTTCCTCGAGGTGCCTGCGGCCCTCCGGCGCATAGCCCGGGTCCATTGCAAGGAACACGAGATCAAAATCCACTGTGTGCTGCAAATCCTGCAGCAGCAGTGCCAGCAGCATAGAATCCTTGCCGCCGGAGATGCACACCGCAACCTTATCGCTCGGTTTTACCAGTCCATATGCTTTTACCGCGTCCACGAACGGCTTGCGCAGTGTACGCACAAATTCGCTTTGCAGCGTTCTTTTTATCTCTTTTGCAGTCATTTTGCGCCCTTCTTATGCTGAAAATGATAGGTGATACGGGCAAGAATACTGTCCGGCGCGAAATGCCGCGCCAGTGTCATGGCCTTCATGGCTGCACCCGGAACGACAACTGCCTTGCCTGCAAACAGGCCGTCAACAGCTTCGCGCGCCACACGCTCTGCCGACAGACCGGAGAGCGAAAACCGCACGCCTGCGACCTTGTTGAACTCGGTGTCCACCGGTCCCGGACAGAGGGCGCACACACGCACCGGAGAGCCGGCGCGGCGCAGCTCCTCGCGCAAGGCTTCTGTCAGGCGCAGAACATAGTTTTTGGTGGCGTAATAGGTCGCCATCAGCGGTCCCGGCAAAAATCCCGCCGAGGACGACACGTTGAGAATGTAGCCGCGTCCGCGCTGCACAAAATCCCGCACAGCCAGCTTGGTGAGAATGTGTACGGCACGCACGTTGGTGTCGATCATGCGCAGTTCTTCATCCAGATCGGCGGTGACAAACTCGCCGAACAGGCCAAAACCCGCGTTGTTGATCACGACCTCCAGTTCCTCGCTCTGTACCGCCTCGTACAGCAGGCGGCATTCCTGCTCGTCCGACACGTCCGCCGCGATGACGCGGCACGGTACCGGCAGCTCTGCCGCCAGTTCGCGCAGGCGTTCCTCTCTGCGGGCGCACAGGATCAGCTCGTAGCCGCGTGCCGCCAGCAGGCGCGCCATTTCGCGTCCCAGTCCAGAGGACGCACCCGTGATGAGTGCTTTCATGCAAATTCCCTCCGTTTTGCTCTGATATTCATATACTATATAGTATCATGATGCGTTGTCCGCGTCAATTCATGCCGTTCGTCACATTCTGTACAAATTTGCGGCTGGTTACGGGTTTACCCCGATTTCGCTTTTCAATAAGATGGGAGAATGGTATAATAATGATGAAGTATGACAGCTTATTTTTACAATGGATAATTTTCGCCAGAAGCCGAAGATAGGAGGGGCGAATATGAAAAATAAAGAAGCAGACACCGAATTGGAATCCAGACTGTTGGAAATTCTGGTGCACCCATGCCGCATTGAGGACATCCGGCGCGAGCTGCCGAATGCAGGCAAAAACAATCTCAAAAACGCGCTGGACGCGCTCATTGCGGACGGCAGGGTGATGAAAAATAAGAAAAACCGCTTTGCGGTCTCCGCGCACTACGGCTGTGTGGCCGGAACCTATCTGGCTACCGAGCGGGCATTCGCGTTTGTCGCGCCGGATTATCCGGAGGGCGAAGCCAAGCCGGATGATCTGTTCATCCCGCCGAATGCGTCCGGCGGTGCGTGGCACGGCGACCGCGTGCTCGTCAAGGTGAGTGAGCGCAAGAACAACCGCGGCCGCAAGGAAGCAACCGTTATCCGCGTGCTGGGACGCGCCGGCAAGGAGCTGACCGGCGAACTCGTGCAGCGCGGCAAGGCATTTTTCGTGCAGCCGACCTCGAAAAAGTATCCGGAGATCGCGGTGGACAAGCATGACCTCGGCGAAGCCGCCGTCGGTGACTGCGTGGCTGTTTCAATCTCGCACTACGGCGATGAGCAGTTTATGCCGCAGGGCGTTGTCCGCGCGGATTTGGGCGAAAGCGGCACGATGGAGGCCGCTATCGCGGCTGTTCTGCACGAAAACGGCGTGTATGATGTATTCCCGAACGAGGTGCTCGAGCAGGCGCTCGCCATTCCGCAGGAGGTCGATATGGGCACCGCCGGCAAGCGGCTCGATCTGCGCGACAAGCTGATCTTTACCATCGACGGCGATGACGCGAAGGACTTTGACGACGCGGTTTCGCTCGAAAAGATGGAAAACGGACACTATCTGCTCGGCGTACACATCGCGGACGTGAGCCATTACGTCACGCCGGATTCACCGCTTGACGCCGAGGCGTTCCGCCGCGGCACGTCGGTTTATTTCCCGGGACACGTTGTGCCGATGCTGCCGTTCGCACTGTCCAACGGCATCTGCTCGCTCAACCCGAAGGTGGACCGTCTGGCGTTCTCCGCGCTGATGGAGGTCGATAAGGACGGCCGCCGGTATGGTGCGAAATTTGCCAAGTCGGTCATCTGCTCCAAGGCCCGTATGACCTACAACAAGGTCAACAAAATCCTCGCGGGGGACAAGGGGCTGCGCGAGGAATACGCCTTTCTGGTCGAGACTGCCGAGACGATGAACAATCTGGCGCACGCGCTGTACAAGCGCCGCATTGAGCGCGGCGCACTCGAGCTGGACATTCCGGAGGCGGAAATCCGCGTGGACGAGAACGGCAAGCCGGTTGAAATCCGGTTCCGTGAACGCGGCGAGAGTGAAAAGCTGATTGAGGAATTCATGCTGCAGGCCAACGAAGCGGTTGCCGAGTATATGTGCAAGCGCGAGCTGCCGACCGTCTACCGTGTGCACGAGAATCCCGATCCGGACAAGCTGCGCGTGTTTGCGTCGTTTGCGCGTCCGTTCGGCTACCGCATCGACCCGTCCAAGCCGGAGGATACGGCGCAGTTCCAGACCGTGCTGCGCGGCGCAAAGAACGACCCGAAGCAGCGCGTGCTGCCGACGCTTCTGCTGCGCTCGCTGGCGCGTGCCCGCTACGCGGATGAGTGTATTGGGCATTACGGTCTGAAGGCGAAGTTCTACCTGCACTTTACCTCGCCAATCCGCCGTTATCCCGATCTGGTGGCGCACCGCATGCTGCAGAAGGCACTGCTCGGCGAAGAATTTACCGCGGCAGACGAAACGATGTGCGAGGAAGCCGCAGACCAGTCCACAAACCGTGAACAGGCTGCCGACAACTGCGAACGCGACATCGACAAGCTGTATATCGCGTCCTATATGCAGCAGTTTATCGGTGAGGAATTTGACGCGGAGGTTTCCGGCGTGCAGTCGTTCGGCGTGTTCGTTGCGCTGGAAAACGGCTGTGAGGGTCTGATTCGTGCAGAGCTGATGACCGGCGACTTCTACCAGTACGACGAGGAGCACATGGCGATGGTTGGCCGCCACACCGGCAAGCGGTTTACGATTGGCACGCCGATGCGTGTCAAGCTGCTTGCCGCAAGCGACACCACCGGTCAGATCGACTTTGCACCGGCAGACGGCTCGCTTCCGGTTTCGGAAAAGCTGGATCGTCCGCGCCGTGAGGACACCGACCGTGCTCCGAGAGGTAATCGCGCGGAGCGCCGCCGTCACAGCGGCAAGGGACGCGGCGGCAAGCCCGGCAAGGGCAAAAAGCCGCCCACGCGCAAGAGAAGATAAGGCAATACCGCATAATTGAACAAGAGTGATTTGCGAGTAAATTTTGCGTACTGACGAGGCACAGTTTTGCGGTAATACTTGATGTATTACCGTGAAACTGCAACAAAGTCAGGACACAAAATTTCCGCAAAGCACCGCAGTCTTAATTATGCGGTGTTGCCATAAGTATAGGAGAGAATCTTTTATGTCCAATAAAGTAACCGTTGCTGCGATTCAGATGACCTACGGTCTGGAAGAAGCCTGCGAAAAGGTCCGCGAAGCGGCATCTCAGGGTGCGCAGATCATTCTGCTGCCCGAACTGTTTGAAAACTGGTATTTCTGCCAGGAAAAAAGCTACGAGAACTACCATTTAGCGACAACACTCGAGGAAAATCCGGCGGTCCGCGAGATGCAGACCATTGCCCGTGATTTCAAGGTCGTCATTCCGGTCAGCTACTACGAGCGGGTCGGCGAGACCACGTTCAACACGGTGGCTGTTATTGACGCGGACGGCACGATCATGGGTCAGTACCGCAAGACCCACATTCCGGATGACCATTTTTATCAGGAAAAGTTCTATTTTACGCCCGGAAATACCGGCTTCAAGGTCTGGGATACGGCTTATGCGAAAATCGGCGTCGGTATCTGCTGGGACCAGTGGTTCCCGGAATCCGCGCGCTGCATGGCGCTGCAGGGCGCTGAACTGCTGTTCTACCCGACCGCCATCGGTTCCGAGCCGATTCTCGACTGCGATTCCATGCCGCACTGGCGGCGCTGCATGCAGGGTCACGCGGCGGCGAACATTATGCCGCTGATCGCGGCAAACCGCATCGGCACCGAGACCGTCAAGCCGACCGAGGATAACCAGCACCAGTCGTCCTCGCTGACGTTCTACGGCTCGTCCTTCATCGCGGATGAAACCGGCGCGCTTGTCGAGCAGGCTGACCGCGAAAACGCAGGCGTGCTGACGCATACGTTTGATCTGGATGAAATCCGTGAGATGCGCCGTTCGTGGGGTGTCTACCGCGACCGGAGACCGGAAATGTATGGTGCAATGCGCGGCTACGGTTTATAAAATGGAAAATTCCATTCACAAAAAACGCAGACTGAGAATATTCTCAGTCTGCGTTTTCTATATCATAGATATTATTTTGCGAGTTCCGCCAGAAATTCATCCATGTTGGTGTCTTCCGTCATGGTAATGCGGTGCATGCTGTACAGCGTCTGCGGCAAACCCTGTACGACCGCATTCACGCCCGGCTGGGTGGTGAACGTCAGCTCGATGCCCTGGCTGCGCAGCGCATCCATCGTCAGTGTGCCGTACGCGCCTTCCGGATAGGACAGCGCGTTGACCTTTTCGCCGGTGATCGGCTCGATGGCCTGCTGGCTCTGCTGGATGTCGGCCCTGACAGCGGCTTCGTAGTCTGCATCGCTTTCGCCGGGCAGCTGCGCGAGTGTTTCCCGAACACGGTCGTTGCCGTCCTCGAACGGCGGCCACTGGTGCATATCATAGGTGTGGCTCTGGATAGAAATCAGGCCGGAATCCACCATTTCCTGCATCTCAGCCGCGCCGAAGTGCGGTGTCATGGCGTGATCGGTGTCCTTGTAGATATCCTTGCCGATGGAAACGCCGATGGCGAAAATGGTCGCCTTCATGTTGTATTCCTTGAGAACAGGGAATGCATCCGCATAGTTGCTCAGATAGCCGTCGTCAAACGTGAGAACGATGGGTTTCTCGGGCAGCGGTGTACCATTGTAGACGTAATCGCGCAGTTGCTCGAGCGAAATCGCGTTGAAACCGGCATCGGAAAGCGCCTGAATCTGTTTGCGGAACGTCTCCGGCGAAATGGTAGCTGAGCCGCTCACCTCCTCGGTCAGCTGGTGCCACGTCAGCACCGGAACCTGAACGGCGGTGTCGTCGTCCGTGCGCGGTGCAGGACGCTGCGTGAAATAGTCATGCGGCGTGTCAGAGGTCACATAAGTGCCGAAATCCGACGGAATTGCGGTGATAGCAGGCGTAAAGTCGGGATACTCCTTCTCGGCAATGCGGGTTGCCATCATCTCGCCAATGTTGTTGCGGAAGTGCGTGCTGTCGTAGAAGAAGCGCGGCTCGCTGCTGACAGACGAGGACGAAAAATCCCAGTAATCGGTCACTTTGGCAAGAGATTCGTAGAAATTCGTGATATCCTCGTCGTAAAAGTTCTTGTAATAGTCGGTGTACACCGGAGCGGTCAGCACAATCAGATTGACGCCGTTTTCCTCGCAAACCTTGCGGATTGCGGCTACCGACTGCATGCAGGCTTCGGTCTTGTACAGGTGCAGCGGCTCGTGGTTGGGATAATTGGTGAATACCGGATAGGCGTTCAGATAATCCGCGGTAGAGCCGATCGGCTCCACATCACGCACGCGCTTGTCATACGCGCCGGTCTGCTCGTCGAATACGTCGAACGACTGCGGCATGAGCGTGTCTTTCTTCTTGTTCACCAGCTTCTGATAGCCATACCGCGGGTCCGCAAACAGAAACCGTGAGTAATACGACAGCGCGGACATATCCGGGTCGGTTTTGTAGTGCAGGCTGTGGGTCAGCTTGTTGGACTCATCATCGTAGGTCAGTCCGTTGTCCAGATACACATTCAGCACCAGATTTTTGACCGTGTAGTTGTCAATCAGGTAGTTTGCGATCTTTTCGCAGTCCTTCATATCCGCACCGTACATGATGAGGTTGTAGAACTTCGCGTTCAGCATCTCGTTAAACGATTCGGTCGGCAGCGAGCTGGTGGACGAGCAGCCGAGGAAATACGAGTCGTACTCGTCATGGTGCTGCTCAAGATAGGAGATTTTCGCCGCACGCGGGTTGTTGGTCTCGTCATACGAAAACCACTGCATAAACCGGTCGCCGAACGCGCCGAACGGGTCGGTGACGTAGTTGAATCCGGCCAGCAGTGCGGCCAGGATCAGCACGATAACGGGCAGAGAAAGCACCCATTTTTTTGCGTTCATGCTCTGCCTCCTTAAAATTGCTTGTAGATGAACTCGGACGAGATGTATCCGGCACGGAAAATGCCGAACAGCAGCAGGACCACGAGCGAAACGGTCAGCACGGTCAGCTGCACGAGCGCCGGGCGCTCGTTGAGCCATGCCTGCACATCCGTGCCGCGTTCCTCAAAGAACTCCACGCCGTGGACGATGAGAATGCCGACAAAAATGATGATAAAGTCGGAAATACCCAGTCCAAGCGTCGGCACAACCGACGTAAACTCACTGAAATGCGGGTGCAGCACGGTCGTTCCGAGCAGCGTGAATACAGTCTTGAGACGCGGTGCGCGGGTGAAATAACGGCCGATAAACACCAGTCCGAACGTGCGGACGGTCATAAAAATACGCCAGCCGGTCGATTTGTCGTTGATGTGCAGCTTTTCCTTCCACGAGAGGAAGCGGCGCTCCATCAGCAGGGAAGCGGTAATGAGGATACCGTTCCACAGACCGAACGCAATGAAGCGGAAGTTGGCGCCGTGCCAGATGCCGATGATCAAATACACGATAAACGTAGCGGTCGAGGTGGCACAGATCTTGCCCATCATGCCCTTGAAATGCTTGCGCGCCCACTTGCCGAGCTTGCCGAACGGCTTGGAAAACGCCAGAGGATAGAACACATAGTCGCGCATCCACGCACCGAGTGTGATGTGCCAGCGGCGCCAGTAGTCGGTGAGCGAGGTGGAAAACAGCGGTCGGCGGAAGTTGAGCGTCATATCGATGCCGAACATGCGCGCAACACCGCGTGTGATGTCGATGCCGCCGGAAAAATCGCAGTACAGCTGAATGCAGTAAAACAGAATACCGAGCGCAATGACAGCACCGCCGTAGGGACAGTTCTCCATGATGACGTTGTTTACCAGAACAGCCGCGCGGTCGGCGATGACGATTTTTTTGAAGTAACCCCAGAGCGCCAGCTGAATGCCGATCTGCAGGTCGTCCCAGCACAGCTTGCGCTCTGCGGTAAGCTGCGGCGCCAGCTGATCGAAACGGCTGATCGGTCCCTGCACCATCTGCGGGAAGAACGATACGAACAGACCGTAGCGCAGCGGATTGCGCTCGGGCGCATATTTGCCGCGGTACACGTCAATGACATAGCTCATGGACTGGAAAATGAAAAACGATAGACCGAGCGGCACGACAAAATCCCATCGGGGAATGTGATTGCCGAGCGCGGACGGCAGCAGCTCGAGCGTGAAATTCCAGTATTTCATCGCGTAGAGCAAGCCAAAACAGCAGATCGCGCAAATTATCGCGATCTGCTTCTTTTTGTGCTGTATTTGGGCCTTTTGCGCCTTGTCGGCAGGCTTGATGGCGTTATAGCGTCCGAGAATAAGTCCGGTTACCCAGGTCATTCCGGCTACCAGAACCACCCACGCAAACGCCTTGACCGAGCCGGCCATGTAAAATGCTGCACTCGCCAGCAGCAGGATGCACCACTGCGCCTTTTTCGGCACGATGTAGTAGAGCAGCACGCTCGCGATGGTGAGTACGATAAACGAAGCGGAAGTAAAAGCCATTAGTCCTGCGCGTTCTCGATCAGTTCAACGATGGCGTCAACCGAGTTGAAGTTCTCCGGCGTCAGGTCGTTGACACCCAGCTGAACGTCAAACTCCTCCATCAGCTCGGAAATAACGGCTACGATGTCGAGGGAATCGATGATGCCGTCGTCGATGATGGCGGTTTCGTTCTCAAAGTCGTTGCCGGGGCAGATCTCATTCAGAATTTCGATAATTTTTTCTCTCATGGTCGATTTCTCCTTTAATTATATTGCAGCACGGCGGAAGTCCATCCGTCGGGCCGATAGCCGTGTTGTTCGTAAAAATGCTCGGCCGGAGCATTGCCGGTCCGCGCCCATACCTGACTTTTTACGCCGTCTGTCACACGCAGGTAGGCGGTGAGCAGTTCGCCTGCCAGTCCGCGTCCGCGGCAGTCCGCACGCACGGCAAGGTGCCGAATCTCGGTCGAGGCGCGGGAAACCGCAAAATGCAGCACACCGGAAACACCCTGTTCGTCCCGGGTGATAACGGTTTGACCGTTTGCGAGGTTTTCGCGTAAATCGCTCTCGGTCGGCAGACAGCCGGTGAGAGCGGAGAAGTGCTCGCTTAAAAAGCGGGAAATATCCTCGAAATCCTCCGGATTTGCAGGAACTGCGGTTGTTTCCACCGGAAATGCTTCCGGTTTGCGGGTGCGCCGTGTGCGGCGAAGCACCTCACGAAAACCGAGAGCGCAGAACTGCTCGGCGGCATTGGCCATCGCCTCCGCGTCCTTGGCGCGGCAGGACAGCTCGGTCACAACCGGCCTGTCCGTCTCCGGCAGGGAAAGCACCGCGTTCGGGTGCAGATAAAACGTCATCACAAGGTGGTCGCCGCGTTCGCGGAACAGCAGCAGTGCGCCGCCTGTCTCGTGGATGTACAGTCCGTTTGCGATTTCGCGCGTGTAGTCATCACCGCGCAGAAAGTTATTGGTGAGGACACCGCGCTTGAGCTGTGCGTTCAGCAGATCGGAAATCTGTGCGAAATTCTCAATCTTCCGCATGGATAAATTGCTCCTTCAGCTTGACACGGTCGATCTTGCCGTTGGCGTTCATCGGCAGTGCGTCCAGCTTTTCGTAGATGTTGGGCAGCATATACTTGGGCACCAGCCTGCGCATGGCACGCGCGAGTGCCGCGGCGTCCGGTTCGCCCTCGTAGATGCAGACAATGCGGTCGCGGCTGCGGTCGAACAGGCAGGCTGCGGCGGCGATGCCGTCCACGCTGTGCAGCGCGGTCTCGATTTCGCCAAGCTCGATGCGGTAGCCCATGTGCTTGATCTGGCCGTCCTGCCGCGACAGGAAATACAGCAGACCGTCGTCCTTCTTGACGGCGATATCGCCCGTGCGGTACAGAATATCGCGGAAATACGGGTTTGTCGGGTTCTGGATGAAGCATTCGTTCGTCTTTTCCCAGTTGCCGAAGTAGCCGCTGGCCAGTCCGCTGCCGCGCACGCAGATCTCACCGGCCTCGCCGTCCGGAACGGGATTGCCATCCTTGTCGAGCAGCATAATCTGCATGTTGCGGCAGGCTTTGCCGATCGGAATGGCTTCATCGTCGCGGTAGTCGCGGGTGAGATGGAATGCGGCACAGTCCACGGTGGTCTCGGTCGGTCCGTACATGTTGACAACCGCAAGACCCGGAATCGCGGCCTTCCACGCGTTCACATAGCGCGCCTGCAGCGCTTCACCGCCGAGAGCGGCTTTGCGCAGCGTGGGCGGCGCGCACTTGCTCAGTGCACCCGAGCTTGCTACAAAGTGGAACGCGCTGGTCGCCCAGTTGATGGCGGTCACGCCGACACGCTCCATCTCCTTGAGCAGCAGCATCGGGAAGGTAAACAGCTTTTTCGAGAAAATATGGCAGGTTGCACCGAGCGAAAGGGTCTGGTACAGATCCTTGCACGAAAGATCAAAGTAAAACGGCGCCTGATTGCCGAAAATATCATGCTCGGTGTAGCCGCAGAACTCGCTCATCCAGTCGGTGAAGTCGATGACCGCACGGTGCGGAATGACGATTCCCTTCGGCGCACCGGTCGAACCCGAGGTGAACAGCAGGTAAACCGGGTCAATATCCAGTACGCTCTCACGGATGGACTGCAGCAGGTTTGCGTCAGCCGGTGCTGCAAAGCCCTCGTCCATCGAGATGAGCGGCGCACAGTTGGCGAGCGGCTCGGCCTGCTTACGGTTGCCCTCAGCGTAGACGATGGCAACAGGATGGACCTGCTCGAAAATACGGCGGATACGCGCTTCCGGCATGTGGTCGTCAATCGGAACGTAGCAGCCGCCCGCATACAGCACACCCTGCATTGCGGCAACGCTTTCGGCCGTGCGGCCGATCAAAACCGCGACCGGCTTGTGCAGCGTATCGACGGTCTTGGCAAGGTGCGTGCCCAGACCCTGTGCGGCCTTCAGCAGCTCGCCGAAGGTGAACACGCGGTTCTCATCGCAGAACGCAGGCTTGTCCGCGTGCATTCGGGCAGAGGATTCCAAATATTCGAGTACATTTTTTCTCATAGACATACTTCCTCATTATGATAGTCTATTTTATCATAGAGGGCGGAAAAAGTAAACGGAAAACGGCAGTTACGTCGTAGAATCCATCCAGTGTGCGGTTTCATCCATAATATCGTGCAGAATAAAAATATCGTGCAAGGTATCGCCGGTTTCCATTGAGTGGTTGGCGTTTTCGGTCAGATAGAGCGGAATGCCGATCTTTCGGCAGCCGTTCGTGATCATCTCGGTGTCCGCCCACGGATCGGCGGTGCCGTGAAAGGCGATGCCGGTCGGGTCGAGATAGGGCAGGGCCTGTTCAATCGGCGTGTAGTACACCTGCCGCGGATGAATGTTGTGCTGAACAGCATACCGTGCGGCAATCGCAGTGCCGATGCTCTTCGAGAGGAAGAAAACACGGTCGTAAGCGGTCCAGTCGATGGCAGTAAGCTGTTCCTCTGCGGCAGAAAGCGCGGTCTGCACAGCCTGTTCGATTTTTTCGGCGTGACCTCTCAAACCGGTCGGCAGAGCGGGATACTGCACCGCGAGCAGGTCGTAGCCGCGTGCGCGTGCAAGTTTGGCGCTGTAATACAGCAGCGGTTTGTCGATATGGTAGCCGATGCCGGGAAACAGTACGGCAAGCTGGTTGCTCATAGGTAAGGCTCCTTTTGGGGAAATACAGGGTTACTCCGCCAGCTCCCGCACGGCGGCAATCGCGGTATCGACCTCGTTTTTCGTGTTGAAATATGAAAAGCTGAAGCGCACCGCGCCCTGCTGCACGGTGCCGAGCGCCTCGTGCATGCGCGGCGCACAGTGTGCACCGGCGCGTGTAGCGATGTCGTAATCGGCAAACAGCGCGTCCGCAACCTCGGCGGAGTCATAGTCGCGGATGTTAAGCGCCACGACAGCTGCGCGTTCCGACCGGGAGAAATCGCCGTAGACGGTCACGCCGTCAAGGTCCTTCACACCGTCGTAAAACCGCCGCATGAGTGCGCGTTCGTGTGCTCCAATAGCCGAAACATCGGCTTTTTCGATAAATTTCAGCGCGGCATGCAGTCCGGCGATGCCGTGCGTATTGAGCGTGCCCGCCTCGAGCCGTGCAGGATACGCCTGCGGCTGTTCGCGGTCGTAGGAGTGAATGCCGGTACCGCCGCGGAGCAGCGGTCGAAGCTCTACACCCGGCCGGATGCACAGGCCGCCGGTTCCCTGCGGACCCATCAGGCCCTTGTGGCCGGTGAAGCAGAGCACGTCAATGTTCATGCGCTGCATGTCGATCGGTACCGCACCTGCCGTCTGCGATGCATCGACAATCAGAAGGGCACCGTGTGCGTGCGCCATTGCACCGATTTTGGCGATATCGAGCAGGTTTCCGGTCAGATTGGATGCATGCGTGCAGACAACGGCCTTGGTTTCCGGTCGAAAGAGCGTTTCCATATCCTCATAGCGGATATTGCCCTGGCGGTCCGCCGGTACAAAATCCACCGATACGCCGCGCGTCTGCAGATCATACAGCGGACGGAGCACGGAATTGTGCTCCAGATCGGTCGAAATGACGTGATCGCCGGACGAAAACAGACCGTAGATTGCAATATTCAGCGCCTCGGTGGAGTTTGCGGTGAACACAACATGGTCCGCACGCGGACAGCCGAACAGCTTCGCCAGTTGACTCCGCGTCTCGAACACCATGCGCGACGCGGAAAGCGACACACCGTGTGCACCGCGCGATGCATTTCCTGCGGTAAGGATGGCGTTTTTGACCGCCTCCGCGACTTCAGGCGGCTTGTGCAGCGTGGTCGCTGCGTTATCCAGATAAATCATGATTTCCTCCGTCAGTCGAACAGTTCGACGAGAGCATGTGTCTCGAATCCGATGCCGGTTTCACACAGAGCGTCGAGGAGCACCTGTTCCTCGCTTGTTTCGGCCTTCCATGCCAGTCCGCAGCCTGCGCTCACCTGAGAGGGAATCGGAATCATGCGTCCGGGCAGACCGCGCTGCGTGAACATGGCTTCTGCCGCGAGTGCCTGCTCGGTGGACGCGAACGCGATGACCGCAAACGGTCGTTTGCGCCGCATCACGGGCGCAGAATGAGGTCGGCCTGCATCTGCTTCTCGGTAATGACGTACATGTTGGTCACGTCACCAACTGCGAGCTTGTCGGTCAGGCCATAGTGGTTGAGACAGGTACCGCAGGTCAGAATCTCCACACCGAGCGATGCCAGTTTTTTCAGATCCTCGAGCGATGCCGAGTCTTCGCAGGTCAGGCGTGCGCCGCCGTTGTAGAACAGAATCGTGCTCGGCAGGTGCTCCTGCTGGGTGAGCGCAAAAATAAAGCCTTTGATCAGGATACGGCCCAGTTCCTCATCGCCCTCGCCCATATGGTCGGCAGAAATGACAACGACTGTCTTTTTCTGTGCCGCCGGTACCGTGCAGCTGATCTGCTCATCGGCTTCTGCCTTGCCGATGGAATTTTCAGTCGTGATTGTCACGCAGAACTCCTTGTCCGAGCGCTTTTCGGTTGTGATCGAGCAGCCTTTGCTCTCCGCAAGGCGGGTTAGGTTCTGCACTGCAATTTCGTTATCTACCAGCGTCTGCACCGTGCCCGCACCGTTTAAATCCTGCAGCGCGTGCAGCGTTTTGATGACCGGAATCGGGCATGCGTCACCGATCGCATTCACTTGTACCATAATAAAGTTCCTCCTTTTGGGGATGTTCTGTGGATAGTATAGCACAATAAATCACTGAAAACCATAATTTATCCACAGGATTGCGGAATACTGGGAGGAGAGGACGGTTTTTCTTGACGGTGTTCTCTTAAAAAGGGTAAAATTACAGTATGATGATCAATAACCCATTTACGGACAAAAGTTCGGCAGAAATTCAGTCCTGCTTTGCGGACAAGAATACGGAAAAGGACCTGGCAGACGCATATGCAGTTACCAGCAATATATTCTGGTGGACTGCAGATAATATAGACGATTATGATGAGAACACCCCGGAATACCGGACTGCCTGTGCGGTTACGGATGACTGGGCTGGGCTAATGGATGTGTATCAAAGCAGAGTTTTTGCCATACTGATAAAAGAGGGAATCCGCATCCCTGAAACCGCCCAAATCCATGTGCTGCTGCCATTTATGGAGCAGAACGGATATATCTGCCATTCCGGCTGGTGGTATCCGGAAAACGAGTAACGCAGAAAGGGGGCATAACCATGCGATCCCACACCTACCTTGCCATCGATCTGAAATCCTTCTATGCCTCCGTGGAGTGCCGGGAGCGCAGGCTGGATCCGCTCGACACGCACCTTGTTGTTGCGGACGAGACCCGCACGGACAAGACCATCTGTCTGGCAGTCACGCCGTCGCTGAAAAGCTACGGCATTTCCGGCCGCGGACGGCTGTTTGAGGTACGTCAGCGCGTCAAGCAGGTCAACGCCGAGCGGCAGCGCCGTGCGTCCGGGCATACATTCACCGGCGCGTCTTACTCTGCTGCGGAACTGCGGGAAAACCCGTCTCTTGCGATGGATTTCATCATCGCACCGCCGCATATGGCGCATTATATGGCGTACAGCAGCCGGATTTATGCCATTTACATGAAATATGTCGCACCGGAGGACATGGTTGTGTACTCGATCGACGAGGTGTTCATGGACGTGACCGGCTATCTTCAGACCTACGGCCTGACCGCGCGTGAGCTGGCGCGGAAAATCATTCTCGATGTGCTGAACACCACCGGCATCACGGCCACGGCGGGCATCGGCACCAACCTGTTTCTGTGCAAGGTGGCGATGGATATTGTCGCCAAGCATGTTCCCGCCGACCGCGACGGCGTGCGTATCGCTGAACTGGACGAGCGCAGATTCCGGCACGAGCTGTGGTCATATCAGCCGCTCACCGATTTCTGGCGCGTGGGACGAGGCACCGCAAAAAAACTCGAGCAGTACGGCATGTGCACCATGGGCGATATCGCGCTGTGCTCGGAGAAAAACGAGGATCTGCTGTATAAGCTGTTCGGTAAAAATGCGGAGCTGCTCATCGACCATGCGTGGGGATGGGAGCCGTGCACGGTCGCGGATATCAAAGCCTACAAGCCGAGCACCAACAGCATCAGCACCGGGCAGGTGCTCGCGTGTCCGTATACAGCGGACAAGGCACGTCTGGTTGTCCGCGAAATGGCGGATCAGCTGGTACTCGATCTGGTGAGCAAGGGCTTTGTCACCGACCGGCTTGTGCTGACCGTCGGGTACGATATTGATAACCTGAACGATCCGGCACGGCGGATTCACTATCACGGCAAAACCGAGACCGACCGCTACGGGCGCACGCTTCCAAAATCTGCACACGGCACACAGAGTCTCGGAGAACTGACCTCGTCTACGCGAAAGCTCATGGACGCAGCGACCACGCTGTTCGACCGCATTATCGACCCGAATCTGCTCATCCGGCGCATGTATCTGGTGGCAGATCACGTCATTCCGGAATCTGACGCGCCCCAGCCGGCTCGGTGTGAGCAGCTTGACCTGTTCACTGACTACGCCGCTGAGCAGGAACGCAGGAGGGCAGAGCAGGCTGCACTCGAGCGGGAGCGAAAGCTGCAGCAGGCGGCGCTCGCCATCAAGAGCAAATACGGCAAAAACGCGCTGCTCAAGGGCATGAACCTCGAGAAAGGCGCGACTGCCATCGAGCGAAACGGAAAAATCGGCGGGCATAACGCATAATCGGAAAAACATGCTAAGGCAATGTAAATGAATTGCCTGATTCTGCCTCTCCACTGACGTTCTATGTCGAAAATTCGACATTTCAGGCAGTCACCCTTGTATATGGCAATCAAAGGAAATATAATATATTCACAATAATATGGGAAATATATCTTTTCTGGAAGGATTGCGAAGCCGCAAGGCAGCTGCATACGGAGAAGCTAATGAAAATTATCTGCGAAAAAGGCTATCACGCCGGAAATGTCCTGCGTCTGGTAGCGGAATATTTGGAAAAACGATATCCGGATGATATGATTCTGGATGAAAATATGGAAATCACGCTTTCGCTCAAGAACGGTGAGAACGGTCAGTCCATCGTGCTCGGTGAGAAGGAGCTGCAGCTGTCGCACCACACAGCCGACCATTCCGAGGACTACTATAATCATGATGTGCTGACCCATCTGTACACGCGCTGCAAGTACGAGCACGATCTTAAGGTCTTTCAGCTGGCGAATTATGCACGGCTGACCTGCATTTACATGGATGCCGTCGGTCTGCATGAGATCAACAACCACTTGGGACATGAGGCCGGAGACCACATGCTGCGCTCGATTGCGGACGGGATTCGAAAGTATTTCCCGGATGACTGCGCGTATCGTATCGGCGGTGACGAGTTTGTCCTGCTGTGTCCGGCGCGTCAGCCGGAGGAGCTTGCAGAAAGCCTTGCGGCGTTCCGTCACACAATCCGTGAGATGGGTTATGAGGTCTCGGTCGGCGTGTCTGAGAGCACGGACAGACAGACGCTGAACGAGGCGGTCAATCGGGCTGAAACGGCCATGCGGCATGATAAGATGGAGTTTTACCGCAATAACGGCGGTATCCGTCAAATGCGCATCATCGACGATAAGCTGAAGCAGCTGCTCATCAAAAAGCAGGATGTTACCCGTTTTCTGCAGGCCATCGCGCCGCTTTACAGGGGAGTGTACATGGTCAATGCCAAGCGGGATACCTGTCGGTATATCTATGTTCCGCCGTATTTTAAGACCATGCTGGAGAATAATCATCATGCGTTTATGTCTTCCGTGCGTGAGTACTGCCGCGAACTGGTTCATCCGGAGTATCATGACGAATTTGCAAAGCTGCTGGATTACAGCTATATAGAGGAGCAGATTGCGGCGCATGGTTCGCTGAAGATGACCTATCAGATACGGGACGGCAGCCGGGTACATCTCAAAATCACCATGGCCGACCGGAGTTCCGCAGACGCACATGAGCTGCTGTGGATTTTTCTGGACGAAACGCAGTAGAAGAAAGCAGGTGAAGCATGTCCGTAATAGACAATCGAAAATACGCCGGGATTATGAATCTGCCGCATCATGTCTCCCCAACCCGTCCGCAGATGCCCATAAGCGACCGTGCGGCGCAGTTTTCACCGTTTGCGGCGCTGACCGGATATGCCGGTGTTATCCGTGAGACAGCGCGGCTGACCGACCGCAAAATCGAGCTGGATGAGACCATGCTGACCGCGCTCAACGAGCGGTATCAGCTGCTGCTTTCTGTGCTTGATGCAGAACCCGAGGTGGAGATCACCTATTTTGTGCCGGATGAACGCAAATCCGGCGGTGCATACCGCACAGTTTCCGGTGTGGTCAAAAAGGCGGATGAATTCGCGCGGCGGCTGACCCTGACAGACGGCACGGTGATTCCGATGGAGGATGTGCTGATGCTGGACGGGGCAATATTTGGACAGAATGAATAAGAAAATCCACGCTTTTCACAAAGAAGAGCGTGGATTTTTGTGCATTCAGTGCAGAGCATCCAGTTCCTCCTGCAGATACCGGAAGAACAAACCGGCGTGGTATCCATCTGCCACCGCATGTGCAATGGTGATATTGACCGGCATATTGACCTTGCCGCCGCATTTTTCATACCTGCCCATGACAACGATGGGGAAGTATGCAGGCTGTCCGTCCGCGACGCGGCTGCCGCAGCCGGTAAACGCCGTCCACGGCGTACAGGATACGCAGTAGAAATTCGCAGGCTGGTTCGGCTTGGTCTTGATGCCCTTGACATCCTTGTAGGTCTGCATGTCTGCGGTAATGGCGTTGTAAAACGTGGGGAAATCCTCGGAAAAGTCCGTCCAGCAGTCGGAAAACGTGCAGTCATCCGGATGAAAGAACGTGAAATTCGGCACGATTTTATCCCAGACACAGAGTTCGCCGTCCGCGTTTTTGAACATGCGGAAGTTCTCGATGCGGCCCAGCGCCTTGGTGACGCAGTAAATCGCCGCTGCGTAGAATTTATAGCCGTGTGCATGACAGAAACGGAGCAGGTTTTGCACATCCACCGGCGCCGTCATGTTGAATTCGACCTTGAGAGCCTCGGTATAATAGCGGTAGTGCTCACGGCGAGGCCAGCTTTCCATATCGACTTTTTTGAAGGCTTGCATAGCATTCCATCCTTTCCGAACCCTGATGGTTACTCTGATTATAGCACAGCACCGCGCCGAGCGGGAACGGAAATTGCATTTTAAACGCAGAAATGCTACAATCATGAGAGAACAGGAGGCGCAATATGGATTACAAACGATTTGACGATACGATTCTCGTCCGTATGGATCGCGGCGAGGAGATTTTAGAGCAGGTGAAGGCGGTGGCTCTCAAGGAGCACGTTGCGCTCGCAAGCGTGCAGGCGCTCGGCGCGATCAATGATTTTACGGTCGGCGTGTACAATGTTGCGGAAAAGAAGTATTACGCGAACGATTTCAAGGGCAGCTTTGAGATTGTGTCGCTGACCGGCACGATCGACACGATGAACGACGAATTTTACTGCCATCTGCACCTGAGCGCGGGCAATGAGCGGGGACAGGTGTTCGGCGGACACCTCAACCGCGCGGTCGTCAGCGCAACCTGCGAGATGGTAATCCGGCTGATCGACGGCAAGATCGACCGTAAATATGACGATGTGACCGGGCTCAATCTGTTCCATTTTGCATAAGCTGTCGCGAAACTACAGTTTCGCCGACAAGCAGGAACGGACCGTGGGCCGTTCCAAAGTCGTACGAAAGTTCCTCCCGATGGTCGAAACTTTCTCCCTCCAGAAGTCAAAAATCCGAGGCGCATGTCCCCGGATTTTTTGCATTTGCAAAGCAAATGCTATTTGATGCGCGCTAACGCGCGAAATATTTGAGAATATTGATGATATGACTTTTCGATAGCTTTTTTGCTGTCAAATCTGCTGCTCGGCGGCGAACTGCGCCGCGCCTGCGGCAGCTTCCTCGCGGCCGTCGGACAGCGTGAGCGGACAGCCGAAGGCAGACTCAAAGCGCTGCTGCAGATACCGGTTCTGCCGCAGACCGTTGCCCGAGCCGATTAGCCTTTTCGGCGTGCCGCCGGCCTGCCGGTACGCGGTGTACATTCGATTCAGCTCGTCGGCCATGCCGTCCATCACGCCGTAAATCAGGTGTAAAGGCGTGAAATTGTGCGTTGTAAGGCCGGAAATACTGCCGGTCAGGCTGCTGTCTGCGCGCGTGCCTTCAAACAGGGTGCAGACGGCAGGCACATCATCCGGACGCGGATTTTCATCCAGCAGACGCGCCATTGCGTCGTAGCAGCTGTTCGTTCCTGTGCCGAGCATGGACGCGGTGGAGCGGAAAAACTGCTCGAGCAGCGCGTAAGCGCGTCCGCCGCACAGCGAAGCACCTGCCAGAAGATAGCCGCTGCCCGGCATGGGGCGGGTCTCCAAGTCGTCTACCTGCAGATAGTGCGGCGTAAACACGGAAAACTGACTGCCGGTGCCGACATTCACGAGCATTTCAGCGGTTTTGTCGCGCACCGAGCGCAGAAAGCTGGCCTGATTATCGCCGATGGCGGCACAGACAGCCGCATTCCGGAAGTACCCGATTACCGGATCGGCGGCAAGCTGCGGGACAAAGCTCGGGTCGATACCGGCTTTTTGCAGAGCGTTTTGGTCGAAAGCACGGCGTTCCGCGTCGAAAAAGCCGATGCTTGCGGCGTTGCTGGCATCCATGCGCGGCGCAGCCAATCCGCACAGCCGCATGGCAAGGTAGTCACCGATGGTGCAGCAGGTGACGGCGGCGGGCGGCACAAGTCCGGCGGCAAGGTTGTACGCGTGCGTTACCAGACCATAGCCTGCCGCGGCAAGGTATCCGGTCTCGCGCGTGAGATACTGCACCCAGCTTTCGGTTTTGCTGTGCGGCAGGCTGCCGCGTGCGTCCTGCCAGGTGTACAGCGGACTGACGGCATTACCGTCCGCATCCACATACAGAATGCCGTGCATTTGCCCAGTCACGCCGATGGAATGAATATCCGGATAGCGTTCAAACAGCATTTGCACGACAGATAGTGCGGTTTGCGTGATCTTTTCCACGTCCTGCTCGCGTGCGCACGCCAGCGCAGACGAAATAAAGGCACCGTTTGCCCGCGTTTCGCTGGCGAGAAACTGCCCGTCTTCGAGCACAGCCGCGCTGATCGTTGTGGTGCCGATGTCAATGCCTAATGTTTTCATGCTGGGTCCCTCGGTTCGACTGATGGTTCTGTCAGCAGTATAGCACAGCGGAGCGTGTATGAAAAGGAATTGCGCACAAATTTGTCCACAAGTTTGTGGATAATTTACCGACTTGAAAAACGAGTTGCACATGCTATAATAAAGTCGCAAAACAGAGAAAAGGGGAGCGAACAACATGGACCGAAATTTTCTCAAGCAGAGCATTCGGCGTGAGCTGGACTATTACAAGGACGGCCTGTTCAACGAGGATGAGGATGAATACTGGGAGCGTGCATGGGCGGCGCCGGACGATGACGACAGCATGGCGGAAAACGGCTTTCTCAATGTAGCGATGGCGCACCTGCAGGGCGATGAATGCGACGAAATCGTGCTGCTCGGCACGGAATACGGCTATCATGAGCCGGATTACGACAGCTATATCGACATCGGACACGCCTTTGTCAACGATATGGGTACCGGTTTTCTGCAGACCGAGGGCACCGAGGATGACTGGGAACAGCTGGTTGACGATATTGCGGAAATTCTGGCTGGAAAGACGGAGTAGCTTTCCACTGAGTTATCCACATTGCTGTGGATAAAAAATAAAACGCTCGAGTAATCTCGAGCGTTTCAGTCTGTCGAAAAAGTCGTATAGTCAGCATTTTTCAGCATTTCGCGCGGCAGCGCGCATGAAATAGCATTTGCTCTGCAAATGCTCAAAAAGGGGGAGCATGTATCACCCTTTTTGAACTTCTGGAGGGAGAAAGTTTCTGTATAGGAACTTTCGGACGACTTTGGAACGGTCTACGATCCGTTCCTGCTTGTCGGCGAAACTGTAGTTTCGCGACAGCCTCAAACGCTCGAGTAATCTCGAGCGTTTTTATCGTCACGGCGGAGAAAAGGCGCAGCTGGAGGCCGCGCCTTAAACCTTAATATTATTGCAGGGGTGTTATTTTACAGCACCTGCGACATCAAAATCGCGCAGATCATAATCGGAATATTAAACGCGATAAACGTTGGGATACAGGTATCGCGGATATGGTCGTGCTGACCGTCGGCGTTGAGACCGGAGGTTGGGCCGAGCGTAGTATCGGACGCGGGCGAGCCTGCATCACCGAGGGCAGCGGCGGCTGAGATGAGCAGAATAGTAGCCGGAGTGGAGAACCCAAGCGAGCTGCACATCGGCACGAACAGCACAGCCAGCACAGGCACAGTGCCGAACGAGGTGCCGATACCCATCGTCACCAGCAGACCGATGAGCGTAATGACAACCGCAGCGACAGCCTTGCTGCCGCCTACGGCGGAAATACCGGCGTTTACGAGCGCGTCAATGCCGCCGGTGGCCTTGATGACCGAGGCGTAGCCGCCTGCCACCAGCATAATAATGGCAATCTGACCCATCAGACGGATACCGCCCTCGATCTGCTCATCAATGTCACTCCATTTGATAGCGCGGAACACGATGATGATGATCAGGCCGCACAGCGCGGAAAGCGCCAGATCCTGACTGATAACCTGCACGACTGCGACAACAATCGCGGCGGCAAGCATGACATAATGGCGGTACTCGAGCTTTTCCGAAATTACTTCGGCAGCGGAGGTGTCTGCTTCAATGTCGTGGTAGTCCCGCGGCTTGCGGTACAGGACAAATACGGCGATGAACAGACCGATCAGCATGGCAACGCCAATACTCCAGTTGGCGGCGGTAACGTCCTTGACCGTTACAGAAAGACCGTTTTCACTCAGATTATCCGCGATAACGCGCTGGAAAATCAATCCGAAACCAAACGGAATGGTGATATACGGCGCTTTATGGCCGAACGCCAGCGCACATGCAACGGCACGCCGGTCAAGCTGCATACGGTTCATCATGCCGAGCAGCGGCGGCACGAGAATCGGGATGTATGCGATATGCACCGGAATGAGGTTCTGCGACAGGCAGGCAACGAGCGTCAGCACACCGATGAGCGCCAGCTTGTGTCCGCCGAGCAGGCGTGACAGCTTTTTCGACAGAATATCGGCCAGACCGGTCGTGGCGATGCAGGTGGCAAACGTGCCGAGCAGGATGTACGCCAGCGCAGTCGTGGCGTTGCTGGCAAAGCCGCCGGTCAGCAGCTGCATGACGGTCTGCGTGCCCTCGGGCGCGTTCAGCAGCGGGATACCGCCGGCCACGCCGCCGAGGATGCACGCGATGAGCATGGACAGCAGCACATTCAAACCGGTCAGGCACAGAACACAGAGCACCAGTACGGATATCGTGACCGGGTTTGTGAGCAGGCTGAAAAGAATAGACATGTATCATTCTCCTTAGAAACAAAAACCGCATGCAGCGGGACTTGCACACGGTAAAGTATTGAAGTTTTTCTTATTGTAGCAGAAAAAAGCCAAACCGTCAAGAAATGTTTCTTATCGAAAGAAGTTATTGGAAAAGCAAACGGCACCTGCGGGAAACAGGTGCCGAAAAAGGATACTATATAAATAGATATACCGGAAATCACTGGCGGCGCTTAAAATCCAGATAGCCCTGCAGGATAAGCGTTGCCGCGACTGCATCGACGTTCTGACGGTGCTTTTTCTCTTTTTTGCCGCTGCGGTGCAGGATTTCGTGTGCGGCGACCGTCGTGCGGCGCTCGTCCCACAGCACAACGTGCAGTCCGGTGCGCTCCTCCAGCTCCTTCGCCAGAGTCTCGCACTTTTCGGCGCGAGGGCCAACCGTGCCGTCCATATTCTTCGGGTGGCCGAGGACGATCTCCTCAATCTTGTTTTCCTGAATGAAGGCCACCAGCTTGTCCACCAGCTTGGCGTAATTCCACTCATGGATGACGCTCGGCGAACCGGCAAGAAAGCCGGAAGGATCGGAGATCGAAAAGCCGGTGCGGGCGTCTCCGTAATCAATGCCCAAAATACGCATAGTCATACTCCTGTTTCTTGGGCAGTTTTTCAAATCGGTGTTTTCTGCCCGTGTGATTACCCTGAGTATACCATAAAAAACGAAAATAATCAGCACTTTTTCAGAAAAAATGCTTGACCGTAAATCGCTCACATGCTATACTAAAAACACCTATGCAGGTTCTTTTTTTGCGCCTATTTTTCGTGTGTCTGAAAAGTTGACGTCGGAACGCTGACAGAGGGAGGCAATTAGCTTCAAGCCGTGTCACAGGGATACGGAAACGAAGCGAGATATTAAAAGGAGGTGCCGTTATCTATGCGCGTAAAGATCACGCTGGCCTGCACCGAGTGCAAGCAGAGAAACTATGACACAATGAAGAACAAGAAGAATGATCCGGATCGTCTGGAAATGAACAAGTACTGCCGTTTCTGCCGGAAGCACACGCTTCACCGTGAAACGAAGTAAGGGAAAGGAAGTAGCTTAATGGCTGAAGAAACCAAAGCGAAAAAGCCCGGTCTCTTTGCTCGTATCGGCAAGTGGTTCCGCGAATTGAAGAGCGAATGCCGTAAGATCGTCTGGCCCACCCGTGAGCAGACGACGAATAATACGCTGGTCGTTATCGCCTGCGTAGTCATCATCGGCATTTTCATCTGGGTGCTTGACATCGTATTCGGTCTTGGTGTCCAGACGCTGCTTAAACATTTCGCCGCCTAACTTAAAAGGAGGCAACAATGTCAGACGCTGCAAAATGGTACGTTGTTCATACGTACTCCGGCTACGAAAACAAGGTAGCCTCTTCGATCGAAAAAGCGGTCGAAAACCGCAAGCTGCATGACCTGATCCAAGCCGTCAACATCCCGACCGAGAAGGTCGTTGAGGTAAAGGACGGCAAAAGCCGCGAGGTAGAGCGCAAGCTGTACCCGGGCTACGTGCTCGTTAAGATGATCATGACCGATGAAACCTGGTATCTGGTCCGCAATACGCGCGGCTGCACCGGTTTTCTGGGTCAGGACAAGTCCGGCGGCTCCAAGCCGATTCCGCTGACTGAGGAAGAGATCATCGCAATGGGCGTGGAAAAGCGCGAGATCGAGGTAAACTACGCCGCAGGCGACAGTGTTCGCGTTATCGACGGCGCGTTGGCAGGCTTTATCGGCGTTGTATCGTCGGTTGAGCCGGATAAGAACAAGGTAAACGTAACCGTTTCCATGTTCGGCCGCGAAACCCCTGTCGAGCTTGAGCTCGATCAGGTTGAAACTCTCGACGAGTGATAATGAGCGGAAGATAGATTTCCGCATTTACGGCAAGTGGGAGAGTTCCGTGCCAATTAGGAACTCGCCAGCCACCACATTTTTTGAAGGAGGAACCTTTCAACATGGCACAGAAAGTAGTAGGTTATATCAAGCTCCAGATTCCCGCAGGCAAGGCAACCCCGGCTCCCCCGGTAGGTCCGGCTCTCGGCCAGCACGGTGTAAACATCATGGCTTTCACCAAGGAATTCAACGAGCGCACCAAGAACGATGCCGGCATGATCATTCCGGTTATCATTACGGTTTATGCTGACCGTTCGTTCAGCTTCGTTACCAAGACGCCTCCGGCGCCGGTTCTGATCAAGAAGGCTTGCGGCATCGAGTCCGGTTCTGCTGTACCGAACAAGACCAAGGTTGCAAAGCTGTCCAAGGCTGACTGCCAGAAGATCGCAGAGACCAAGATGCCCGACCTGAACGCCGCTTCTCTCGAGGCTGCTATGAGCATGATCGCGGGCACCGCCCGTTCGATGGGTATCACCGTCGAGGAGTAATCTCCGGTTTTTATTTGTTGTACGAAGCTGCGGCTATCTGCCGCATACAGTGGGAGGGTTATTCAAGTTCCCGCTTAACCACTTAAGGAGGATTTATTGTGCATAAAGGTAAAAAGTATGTAGACAGCGCAAAGACGATCGACCGCACCAAGCAGTACGATCCGGCTGAAGCGCTTTCCACCGTTGTTTCCACCGCGAAGGCTAAGTTCGATGAGACCATCGAGCTGCACGTAAAGCTGGGCGTTGACTCCCGTCACGCTGACCAGCAGGTTCGCGGCGCTATCGTTCTGCCCCACGGCACTGGCAAGCAGGTTCGCGTTGCTGTATTCGCTAAGGGCGCAAAGGCTGACGAGGCTCTGGCTGCAGGCGCAGACATCGTTGGTGCAGAGGACCTGATGGAGCGCATCCAGAAGGAGAACTTCTTTGAGTTCGACGTAGTTATCGCTACCCCGGACATGATGGGCGTTGTAGGCCGTCTGGGCCGCGTGCTTGGTCCTAAGGGCCTGATGCCGAACCCGAAGGCTGGTACCGTATCTATGGACGTTACCAAGGCTGTTCAGGAGTCCAAGGCTGGTAAGATCGAGTACCGTCTCGACAAGACCAACATCATCCACTGCCCGATCGGCAAGGCTTCCTTCGGCGCTGAGAAGCTGCAGGACAACTTCGACGCTCTGATGGGTGCTATCATCAAGGCTAAGCCGGCTGCTGCAAAGGGTCAGTACGTTCGTTCCTGCGTTGTTGCTTCTACCATGGGCCCCGGCATCAAGGTAAGCACCGCAAAGATGATCGGCTAATTCAATAGCATTTTACTCGGCGGTTTTCCGCTGAGCGTCAGAAAGACAGACCGATGATTTCGATTGTTGGTCTGTCTTTTTGTAAAATAGCGTGGATTTTTACTGCACCAGACAGCGTGTGCCGAAAAATACGAAAACTCTCTTGATTTCAGAAAAATAGTAAGAAAGGCAGGTTAATTATGCCCGGTTTAGTCTTAGAGGGCGGAACCTTCCGCCCGGTATTCTCCTGCGGCGTGATGGACGCGCTGCTCGACAACGGCATCATGTTCGATTACGTCATCGGCGTGTCCGCCGGCATCACCTATGCGGCGTCGTATCTCTCACGGCAGCGTGAGCGCAACATCAACATACTGCGGCAGTATCGTGGCGACAAGCGCTATTTCGGCGCGCGCAACCTGCTGCACGACCACTCCATTTTCGGCACGGATTTCGTATTCGACACCATCCCGAACCAGCTCATGCCGTTTGACTGGGACGAATTTCACAAATATCAGGGAAAATATCTGGTCGGTGTCACCAATGCAAAGACAGGCAAAGCCGAATATCTCGACGGCATGCGCATGGACCGTCCATGCACGATGCTGCGAGCGACCTGCGCCATCCCGATCTACTTTCCGCCGGTGCAGATGGACGGCGAGACCTATTACGACGGCGGTCTGGCCGACCCGATCCCGATTCTGCGCAGCCTGCACGACGGCAACGAGCGCAATCTGATTGTGCTCACGCAGCCGGAAAGCTACCGCAAGACGCTGACGCGTGGCGTGGAGCTGGCCGCAAAGTGGCTGAAGCGCAAATATCCGGCAATGCCCAAGGTGCTGCTTGAGCGTGCCAAGCACTACAACGAGACAGTCTGCTTCTGTCACCGACTTGCGGAGAACAAACCGCAGGACACCGTGCTCCTTCAGCCCGAAAAATCGCTGAACAGCTTTGAAAAAGACGTGAAAAAGCTGGAATGGGGGTACGAAATGGGGTATAATATGACATGTGCCCGGATGGAGCAGATCAAAAATCTGTTCCGCTGACGGGTTTTGGTAAAAGAGAAATATTTTAGGGGGAATGAAAAAACGATGCAAAGCAACAGAATCATTCAGGTAGAGGAAAAGGTGCCGCCGCGCCTGCTCGTGCCGCTGTCCATCCAGCATATGTTTGCGATGTTCGGCGCGTCCGTGCTCGTGCCGTTCATCTTCAAGATGAACCCGGCGATTGTGCTGTTCATGAACGGTATCGGCACGTTGCTGTTCATCCTCATCACCAAGGGCAAGGCGCCCGCGTATCTCGGCTCGTCGTTCGCATTTATCGCACCGGCGACCATCGTTATCAACAACTGGGGTTATCAGTATGCACTCGGCGGCTTTGTTGTCGTGGGTGCGTGCGGCTGTGTGCTCGCATTCATTATCTATAAATGCGGTACGGACTGGATCAACGTCGTTCTGCCGCCCGCAGCCATGGGCCCGGTCGTTGCGCTGATCGGCCTTGAGCTGGCAGGCTCTGCGGCTTCTACCGGCTGCATTGTCGGTGACAGCGTCACCACCGGAACGGTTGTCACCTTCCTTGTAACGCTGGCCGTTGCGGTATTCGGCAGCGTGCTGTTCCGCGGCTTCTTCTCGACTATCCCGATTTTGATCGCCATTATCTGCGGCTACATCGCGGGTGTGCTCACCGGTGTTATCGAGACTCAGACCATCATTGATGCGCTGCACACCAGCTTTATCTCCATCCCGAATTTCCAGACCCCGAAGTTTGACATCAACGCCATCCTGATCATTCTTCCGGTCATTCTGGTTATCGCAAACGAGCATATCGGTCATCAGCTGGTTACCGGCAAGGTCATCGGCCGCGATCTGCTGAAAGATCCCGGTCTGCACCGTTCGCTGTTCGCGGATAACTTCTCGACCATGATCTCCGGCTTTATCGGCTCGGTGCCGACCACCACCTACGGCGAGAACATCGGCGTTATGGCAATCACCAAGGTGTACTCCGTGCGCGTGATCGGCGGCGCGGCTGTGCTGAGTATCATCTGTTCGTTCGTTGGTCCGCTGGCGGCGCTTATCCAGACCATTCCGGGTCCGGTCATCGGCGGTATCTCGTTCCTGCTGTACGGCATGATCGGCACCTCCGGTCTGCGTATTCTGGTTGATAATCATGTGGATTACAGCAAGAACCGCAACATGATCCTGACCTCGGTTATCTTTGTTACCGGCCTGTCCGGCGTGACGCTGGCGCTGGGCGATGTATCGCTCTCCGGTATGACCCTCGCCGCTATCGTTGGCATGATCATGAGCCTTGTGTTCTATGCGTTCGATAAGTTCCATCTGTCGAATGATGCGTAAGTGAATATGGAAAAAGCGTCTGCGTGAGCAGACGCTTTTTTGTTTAGCCGATTTCGATATATTTTGCATCAATCGCAGGAATGGATACCGATGCACCCATAACAGTGGTGTAAGTTTTCAGAGGCTGCATTTCACCATAGATCGTGATGATGTCATCCTCAAGAATACGGGATTCACCGTCTTTCGGCGTGTAGGTGACATAAAGGGTATCATCCCACGAATATTTGCCCTGTGTTACGTCTACACGCATTACCGTAGAGCCAAGTCCCTCGCTCACCTGAATGACCTTGCCGGTGAACTTGGCATTTTTACCAACATAGGTATTGGGATCGCGTGCCAGCTCTGTATAGCTGTATCCGGCGGTGCAGGAGGATTTGTATTCCTGCGCCTTTTCGGCATCGGTTTGCGAAGCACGAAGCTGAGAAATACGTTCTTTTGCGGTGGTCAGGATATCATAATTGGTAACATACTGCTTGGCATCTTCACGAAGTGCATTGTACTGCTGCTCAACGCTGCTGATGGTTTTCTCTTTTTCAAGCGTTACTTCGCCAATGCTGCTGATGGCCTTTGTCACTGCGGCAGCTTCTTCTTTCAGCTGGGGAATCAGGGTTTGCTGCTTGATCTCATCAATTTGCGCATTCAGATCGGAGACTTGCTGTTCCAAATCCTGATTTTGCGTGACAACCTCGTCATACTGCTGTTTGGACACAGTTTCCTCGCTGGAGCAGCCGGAAAACAGCAGGCAGGCTGCCAGTGCGCTTGTTAATACGATTGTCTTTTTCATACATTCCACCGCCATTCAATATCAATTTGATATTTACAGTATACAACGGGTGCCGGATGGTGTCAATTATAAATATCACGATGATATCGTAATATCATCGTGATTGGCATACCCTATAATAAGGTGATAGTATGCTGATTATAGGGGAACGAATTAAAATGCTGCGGGAGAGCCACAACATCTCACAGGCCGCGCTGGCAAAGCGGCTGGGCATCACACGGTCGAGCGTAAATGCGTGGGAATTGGGCCTGAATGTACCGAGTACACAGTATATTATCGAATTATCCGAGATTTTCAAGGTATCGACAGACTATCTGCTGTGTGTTGCAAAAACGCAGACGTTGGATTTAACAGGTCTGGACGAGGAGGATATCGCCGTTCTGTATGCGCTGGCGACCTATCTGCGTAGAAAGAACCGCGAAATGAAATTATAAAAATAATTTGAAAGGTGTCTGCTCATGCAGATGCTTTTTATTATCCCATTGTTGAAAATCGAAAATCCGTACTATATAATTGTAAATATCCTGACAGATAACGGAGAAAACACAATGCAGAACGAAAAAACATCCGTTTTGGTGCTCGCGCAGTGCGATTTGACCATGCGCGAGACGTTAAATACCCGATTCGGCACGCAGTGCGCGTTCACGTTCGCGGAGAACGGCGAACACCCGACCGCAGAGCAGCTTCGCGCGGCTGCGGTTATTTTCGGCGAGCCGAGTGAAGCCCAGCTGGCGCAGACCGAAAACCTGCGTCTGCTGCAGCTGACCTGGGCGGGCGCGGACAAGTACACGCGCATGGAAAATCTGCCGCAGAGCGTGGTGCTGGCGAATGCGTCCGGTGCGTTCGGCACGATCATCGCGGAGTACGCGATTGGCAGTCTGGTGGCGCTGTACCGCTCGTTTGGACGGTACTGGAGCAATAAACAGGCGCATATCTGGCAAAAATACGACCATGCGGAGACGATTTCCGGCAAGACCGCACTTGTACTCGGCATGGGCGACATCGGCGCGAATGTGGCCCGCCGATTGAAAGTCTTCGGCGCAGCTGTGCTTGGTGTGAAGCGCACAGCGGTTTCGGCTGTACCGGCAGACTTCGACGAAGCGCATACACTCGATGCGCTAGACGCTCTGCTCCCGCGGGCGGACATCGTCATCGGCTGTCTGCCGAACACGCGCGAGACCGCGGGTCTGCTGACTGCGGAGCGTCTGCACGCGATGAAAGCAGGCGCGGTGCTGGTCAATGTCGGACGAGGCAGTCTGGCGGGGACGGACGATCTGGTGTCGGCTCTGCAGGATGGCCACCTCGGCGGCGCCGCACTCGATGTGTTCGAGACCGAACCGCTTCCGGCGGACTGCCCGCTGTGGGACATGGAGAACGTGCTGCTCACGCCGCATATCGCAGGCCCGAGCTTTGGCGGCAGCGCGGACGTGCAGAACACGATCTGGCATATCTGCATGGACAATCTGGAGCGGTATTTGACCGGAAACCCGCTGAAAAATGTCGTAAACCGGTCGGAGGGATACTGATACGCGTTTCCCGCAGGTATAGCAACAGAGAAAAAACGAGCCGAAAGCCATGCTGTCGGCTCGTTTTTGGTGCTTAGCAGTTTTTGAAAAACCAGATAATAAAGTTGATAACCTCTATGCCGAGGAAAATCAGGGCAACCACGCAGATGACCGCCGCTGCCGTCATAAACTGGATGGACGGTTCACCCAGGCTTTCAATAATCACGCAGGTCAGCGCAATAAACCAGCTGATCATGCACGCCGTATGCAGCGGATGCTGCAGGAGCCACTTGCTGATCTGACCGGATTCGTCGAATTTCGGTGCAGGCTCGGTTGTTTTCTGCTCTGCGGAGACAGGCCGGCGGCCGCCGGACGCATTCGGTGCATTGCGCGCCGCTTCCTGCATGCCCTGCCGGTAGTGCACATAGCCGTCAAGTCCCTTGCCGTAGAAGCCGTAATCGTCGTTTTTCATATGCCATGCCTCCTTTTCATGCTTTGAGTATCGCATATCAGGTGTCCGATAAAACGGACTCAGAAGCGGTTGAACACAAATGTTCCAAATTACTGCGTTTACCATAGCATAACCGGGCGCAAAATACAAGCGGCGGTGGTAAAAATGTATAAATGCTGGCAATTCTAATTGTGCAAAAGCAATGAAAAAGTTATAATTATGCCAAAACGACACAAAATCGACAAAGTTTTATGATAAACGGCATTGCAAAAAATGTAAAACGGTGGTATGATGTAGGCAATAAAGCGGCACAAGGGTACCCTTGTGTCTGAGGTGCTCGCCCTCAGACACAAAACCTTCCTAAGTACAAATTTTGCGAAGGAAAGGCGAAACGGCACCGCTTTTGCCGGAAAAATAATTTTGAGGAGGATAAACATGAAAAGAAGATTGTTATCGGCTTTTCTCGCTGTGATGATGGTGCTGACCATGGCGCCGGTGGCATTTGCGGGGAATGATAGCGAAGTTTCTTCGACTGTGGAAGTAAGCACTGCTGCTGCATTGCAGACTGCGCTGACGAATGCCACGAATGGCACAGTTATTAAGTTGACTGACAATATTACTGTATCAAGTCGTGCAAAGTTCAGCGGTCAGAGTATGACTGTAACGCTGGATTTGAACAATTATACTTTGACTGGTTCTGATGGCGATTATGCACTGTCTAATGAAAATGGTGGTGGTGCAACCACGGGCACGTTGATTGTCAAAAATGGTACGATTAAACGTGCAGACGATGTAAAGGATTCCACTTCGACTGTCCACAACTACGGTCAGATGGAATTGAACAATGTACAGGTACAAGGTAATTACATTGTAGTTAAGAATGAAGAAACTGCAACGCTTACCATGAATAACTGCACTTTGACTGCACCGGATGTATATGGCGATAATCAGGCACCATCTGGTTTGCAGAACTGGGGTACTGCTACGGCAAATAATTGTACGATTAAATCTGGTACGGCTGTACTGGCTGCCAGCTGGGCAGATAGCAAGCGAAGCTATGATTCTAACACTTATCTGAATAATTGTACAATTTCTGGTAGTTCTTACGCTGTTTCTTCTGGTCGCGCGGATAAGTCTACTGCAAAGCAGATAGTCAATGTAAATGGCGGTAGTTATACGGGTAATATTGACTCCGGCGCAGGCAGCGACATTACGATTAACACAGAAATCAAGGGTAATATGAGCGTAGTTAATGATTTTAGCTACAATTTGGGTTCTGCCAGCTATATTACTTCTGGCCCGAGTAAGGTAACTCTGGCTGAGGGTGGTAGTGTTTCTGGCACGATTAACGCAGCTGCAAAGAATGGTAATACCTACTATTCTACGGTAACAAATGCTGTTGAAGAGGCAACGAATGGCAATACCATTGAACTCGTACAGGATACTAAAGAAGATGTTGTTATTCCGGCTGACAAGACCGTTACGCTTGACCTGAATGGCAAGAAACTGACGAATGTTGCAAGCCATACCATTTTCAATAAGGGTACTTTGACGATTAACGGTAATAAAGGCACTGTTGATAATGTAACGCATGGTAAGGTTGCTGTATACAATATCGGTAAAGTTACTCTGAACGGTGGCACCTACGACCGTAGCAAGGAAGATGGTATTAAGGATAGCAACACCTATTACACTCTCTTGAATCACGGTACTATGACGGTTGCAAATGTTACCGTTAATAACAAGGGTGGCTATTCCAGCCTGTTTGAAAATGGATATTTTGATTACAATCAGTCGAGAGATGGTATCGATAATCCGACCTTGACGATTGAAAGCGGTACATTTACTGGCGGCATTAATACTGTGAAAAATGATGATGGTGCCACAATGACTATCAATGGTGGTATTTTCACCAACTACGCACAGTCTGCATTCCAGAACCACAATATCGCAACTATCAATGGTGGTACCTTTAATGGTGCTACGGTTTATGCAATTTTGAACTGCGGCACTAGCTGCAAGAGTGATGCTGCTCCTGATTTACATCAGCTGACCATTACTGACGGTAACTTTAACGGTAAGATTTACAAGGGCAGTGACAGCAAGGACGGAAAGACCCATTATGATATTGGTTCTATCTCTATCTCCGGCGGCTACTTCACCGTTGACCCGTCCGCTTACTGCGCAGAGGGTAAGACTGGCGTTGCCAGCGGCAACAAGGAGTATCCGTTCACTGTTGGTGACGTAGCAGCTAACGTAGAAGTTGCTCCGGCAGCACCGGCAGCCAGTGCAGATACGAACGGCAAATCCGATGACGTTAAAAATGCAATGAAGAACACGGTCAATGCAATTACAGGTACCGATAATAAGACGGAAATCATCGGCATGGATGCCATCGGCGGCAACGAAGCTGCAAAGGTTACACCCACTGATGTTGCGAATGCAAGTACGACATTAAGCAACAATGGAGTTTCGACAGAGAACAAAACTGTTACTGTATATGTTCAGCCGTATATGGATATTACGGTTAAGGATGCTGTTGTCGGTGAAAACGGTGCGATGACCTCTGTAACGTTGGATATTGTTCCGAAAGTCAAGAAAATCGCTTCGACTGCGGATACGGCAGATGGAATCAATCTGCCTGAAGATGCGGGAACGACAAATGCAAGGCTTTTGGAAGATAAGGAAGTTACGGTAACTACTCCGGTTACACTGACAATTCCGCTTCCGGATGGTTTTGTAACGGAAAATCTGAAAGTCAAGCACGAAAAGAACGGCAAGCTGGTAGGCTACCACGATGCGACCTACAATGCTGCTGACAAAACTATTACGTTCATCAATGACAAGGGTTTCAGCACCTTTACCGTTCTGAGCGATGCGCGCAGCACGACCATTCAGTTCACGGACAAGGACAACCACAATATTGGTTCTGCTAAATCCTACGGCCCGTCCAACGTAAACGATGCACTGCCGACCACTGCGGTAGAGAGCGGTTATGTATTCAACGGCTGGAAGTTTGAGGGTATTGATGGCGTTTACACCACTCTGACCGATGAACTGCTGACTAAGCTGGCAGCTAAGGGCGGTACGGTTTCTGCAACGCCTGATTTCTCCAAGCGTTCCTCCGGTTCCTCCGGCGGCAGCTCCTCCGGCAAGACGACCTACAAGGTAACCACCTCGGCGGTCAACAACGGCGGCGTAAACGCTTCTCCGTCCTCCGCAGAAAAGGGCGCGACCATCATCATTACCCTGTCCCCGGACAAGGGCTACAAGCTGGACAAGCTGACCGTTACCGACGGCTCCGGCAAGACGGTCTCCACCGTTAAGAAGAGCGACACGGTTTACACCTTCACCATGCCTGCTTCCGCAGTGAAGGTTGGCGTAAGCTATGTTAAGGCCACCGAAACCCCGTCCGAGACCAAGTTTAACGACGTTTCCGCGAACGACTGGTTCGCTTCCGCGGTTGATTATGTAACCGGCAAGGGCATGATGAACGGCACCGCCGACAACACCTTCTCCCCGAAGGCGAACACCACCCGCGGCATGGTCGTTACCGTGCTGTACCGCCTGGAGAACCAGCCGAGCACCTCGGCGGCTTCCTTCACGGATGTGGCTTCCGGCGCGTACTACGCAAATGCGGTTGCCTGGGCGAATGCTAACGGCATCGTTTCCGGCTACGGCAGCGGCAAGTTCGGCCCGAATGACAAGGTTACCCGCGAGCAGCTTGCGGCTATCCTGTACCGCTACGCGCAGTACAAGAAGTATGACGTTTCTGTGGGTGAGGACACCAACATTCTCTCCTACAACGATGCACAGAGCATAAGCTCCTACGCGATTCCTGCAATCCAGTGGGCGTGCGGCGCAGGCGTTGTTACCGGCAAGTCCGGCAGCAAGCTCGACCCGAAGGGCAATGCTACCCGCGCTGAGGTAGCGGCAATGCTCATGCGCTTCTGCGAGAACGTAAAGTAAGCAAAACCTTCCTAAACCGCACAGCTTCGGCTGTGCGGTTTTCTTTTGCTTGCCAAAGACACTTTTCTACGGTAAAATGGAAAACAGAGGAGAAGGGGAAAGAGAAAGAAGGAAATCCTATGCCAATCGGAGTAATTGTCAACTGTATCTCGGTGCTGGCCGGCGGCGTGATCGGTTCCGCACTGGGGCACGTCCTGCCGAACAGCTTGAAAGAGCATCTGCCGACGCTGTTCGGCATGTGTTCGATCGCTATCGGTATCAATTCCATCATCAAGGCGGTCAGCATGACAGCGGTCGTGCTGGCGATTCTGGTGGGGTTTACCATCGGACACCTGCTGCAACTTGAGGATTGGGCAAGCCGGTTTTTTCATCGGCTGGTCAAAACCATGCACCTCGGCGGGGATAATATTGATATGGAGTTTTACATCACGGCGGTCGCGCTGTTCTGCTGCTCGGGCTTTGGCTGGTACAGCACGCTGACCGAGGGCATCGCGGGCGATCCGAATCTGCTGTTTGCAAAGTCCGTGCTGGACTTCTTCACTGCGATGATCTTTGCGTCCACGCTCGGCAAGGCCATCTGCGCTATCCCGCTGCCGCAGTGCGTGATTCTCCTGTGCGTGTTTATCGCAGGACGACTGCTGTCCGGTGTGCTCACACCGGAAATGTTCGCGGATTTGTCCGCGTGCGGCGGCGTGCTGACTATGTCGGCCGGTTTTCGTGTCTCCAAGATCAAATCCGTGCTGCTGGTCGATCTCATGCCCGCGCTGATACTCGTCATGCCGTTCAGCGCACTCTGGACCATGCTGATGGGATAAATTTGAAGCAGACTCTTTTACGGGTCTGCTTTTCTTTTACTTGACAATAGTCCTAAATCATACTATAATGGCGTGGTACGATTTAGGACTATTGAGGTGCATTATGGATTTTCGCAGACAAATGAACGACTTGTGCGCATATATTTTTCGACAGGATGAGCTGTACGACATCTGGGCGAAGCACAGCGGCATGAAACCCAGTACAGTAACGGTGCTGTATATGTTAGATCAGTTTTCGGAGATGACACAAGGAGGAATCGTGCAGATGTGCCTGCTGCCCAAGCAGACAATTCATACAGTGGTGCAGGAGCTGGAGCAGGCCGGTTATCTGGAAAAGGTGAGCGTATCCGGCCGCAAGGAAAAGCCGCTGCGCCTGACCGAATCCGGCAAACGCTACACAGCGGATAAGCTGGGCGGTCTGTATCGCGCAGAGGAACGCGCCGCCGCTGCCATGGGCACTGAGCAGTTCGCCATGATGGTGGAAATGACCCGAAAATTTACCGATTCTTTTGAAAAGGAGATTCGCAATGGAGCAGAATAACGCGCTTGCGCGCAAATTCAACGCCGCATCGCTGCTCCGATTCGCACTGCCGAACATTGCAATGATGATGCTGCTGTCGATGTACACCATCGTGGACGGCATGTTTATTTCGCGGTTTGCCGGCACAACCGCGCTTTCCGCAATCAATATGTCGTATCCGCTCAACTGCCTGCAGATGGCTACCGGCATTATGCTCGGCACGGGCGGCAGCGCTATTATCGCCCGACGGCAGGGAGAGGGACAAACAGACGAGGCGCGCCGCAACTTCACCATGCTGATTGCAGTCGCGTTGGGTATCGGCCTGATTTTCGCCGTGTTTGGCAATCTGTTTCTGAACCCCATCCTGCGTCTGCTCGGCACGAGTGAGCTGCAGTGGGCAGACTGCCGTATTTACACACGCATTCAGCTGGTGTTTGCACCCATGCTGTTTCTGCAGACTGCCTTCCAGACATTGTTCGTCACCGCAGGCAAGCCGGGCTTGGGTCTGCTGACCTCGGTGGGCGGCGGCATCACAAACGTGGTGCTTGACTGGCTGTTCATGGGCCCGATGAACATGGGTGTTGCCGGTGCGGCGATTGCCACCTGCCTCGGCTACTGCGTGCCGTCCATCGTTGGTTTGGTGTATTTCACTAAAAACCGCACTGGAAGCTTGTACTTTGTGCCCTTCAAATTCGACGGACAGACTCTGCTTACCGCGTGCGGCAATGGCTCGTCCGAGATGGTCAGCAACATTGCGAACGCCATCACCACATTCGTGTTCAATATGCTGTTCATGCGCTACCGCGGTGAGGACGGCGTAGCCGCCATCACGATTGCAATGTACTTCCAGTTTGTGTTTACGGCGGTGTATTTCGGCTTCTCGATGGGCGTTGCGCCGGTTATTAGTTACAAATTCGGCGAGAAAAATATCCCGCAGCTGAGGCATATCTTCCGCATCTGCATAACGTTCGTGCTGGCGTGCTCGCTCGGCACATATTTGCTCTCGTGGCTGACGCTCGAGCCGGCGCTGACCCTGTTTACGCCGCGCGGCAGCAGTGTGTACGAGATTGCCATGCACGGCTTTCCGATTTATGCGGTCAGCTTCCTGCTCATGGGCACGAGTATTTTCGCGTCCTCGCTGTTTACCGCGCTCTCGGATGGTCTCGTGTCTGCAATCATCTCGTTTTCGCGCACGCTTGTGTTCCTCGTGGCGATGCTGCTGCTCCTGCCGGTGATTTTGCAGGAAACCGGCATCTGGCTGGCTGTTCCGGTAGCAGAGGCGCTCGGTGTGATGGTTTCGGTGTTTTTTCTCGTCAAGGGACAGAAAAAGTATCAGTATTAAGGGAAAGAGTGCTGTTTGGGGAACAGCACTCTTTTGTTATATGTAGATAAAATATAACGGACGGTATATAAAATGGAGATGTAGAGTAAAGAAAAAGCGAAAGGGCCTGCCGCCTGTAATTCACAGGCAGCAAGCCCTTTCGGTCGCTTGAACAATCTTTGTCTAACTTTTAGAGGTCACTTCAAAAAATGCCTTGCTGTTGTATTCGAGGGAATGAAAAGCATTTGGAGCTACTTTTCTAATTTAGAATAGAGAGAGGAGAAAGAAATTCTAAGAAGAATTACTCGCCGACCTTGACGAACACGCCGCCAGCCTGACAGGACTCGGTAGCAGCCTTAGCCATGAGAACCGGACGCAGGCCATCGATAGCGCCGACAGCAGTCTGGGTATCGTTGTTGATTGCATCAACGAAGGAGATAACCTGGTTGATGAATGCCTGGT